>Ga0207797_1000001_pt1 | contig 278863 bp, 225 predicted proteins | sample PRCRCaboRojoPR_6_FD_187275 | JGI IMG/M metagenome (GOLD analysis project Ga0207797, IMG submission 187275) | Marine sediment microbial community from Cabo Rojo, Puerto Rico - PR CR 10% Liquid 1 (SPAdes) | ecosystem: Environmental > Aquatic > Marine > Coastal > Sediment | place: Cabo Rojo...
CTGCCTGGGCAGCATCTGCCCGGGCAGCATCTGCCCCAGCGGTCGAGGCTTCTGACGGAGTCTCCTGCTCACCTCCCACGTCCACCCAACCTTCCCGCACGGCGATGAGCGTTGCCTCGGTGCGCGAATCGGCGCCCAGCTTGGTGTAGACGTTGCGTAGATGGACCTTGACGGTGTTGACGCTGATGAAGAGCTCTTGGGCCACCTCCCGGTTCGTGATGCCGGTGGCGACCAGTCCCAACACTTCTCTCTCTCGATCGGTGAGAGGTTCCCCTCGTTCGGCCATAGTTCGTTCGGTTCTAGATAGAACGTGCGCTAGGTTCAACACCCAGAAGCGGCATGACGGATGATAACAGCGAGATTATAACACACGGCTTTCGGCGGACAAGCATCGACCCGGGCGTGCGCAGACTACGGTCAGCCTCAAGTGGTGTGTGACGAAGGCCAGACACCGGTCACGGCGGCCTCGATGCACTGCTCGAAGGTGCCGTAACGCACCAGGAGACCGGCATGGGAGGGCACGTAGGCCGCCCCTTTTGCTGAGGGCGTCGCCAGGGTGCGGTAGTCAAGCTCTTGCATTGGGGCTACGACCACGCACATATCGGCCACGACCCGCGCTCCGCTGCGCTCGATAGGCTCCACCAGCCCCTCTCTCGCCGCCCGGTCGCGCGTCTGTCGTGCTGTGGTGATCCAGAGAGCGGTGCTCACCCTTCGCCCCTCCAGCAGATGGGCCAGATGCCGGATCTCCTCCAGACCCGCGTGGGGGCATCCAAACCAGACCAGATCGATGGTGTGGGCTTCGGCATTGAGCGCCTCGTAGGCCGGTCCCAGGTCATTGACGATCATGGTCTCGTAGTGAGGGGTCAAGAGGTCAGGTCGGTCGGCTTCGGGCGTGACATCGGCCACGTGATAGAGGGCGACCGCGCCACTGGCAGCCATAGCAGCTCCCAGAGCTTTCAGATCCGCAGCCGTGCACGCGCCCAGCCCCTGGAAGTAGGGAACGCGGTTCTGCGCCTCCCTGCCCACCAAGTAGCCCAGGGCCCCGAAGTCAGAGCGTGTCGTCACAGGGCAGCGGACCTCGACTCTCAGGGAAGCGCGGCGGGCCTCGTCCAGGTGAAGGCCATAGGCTGCCGTACGGCCTGTGATAGCCGCCGCGAGAGCACTGGGCCCACCCTCCCGGTTAGTACGCGCTCCCAACACGCTGTTGGCGTAGCTCACGGCCGACGATTCGGCCCAGGCCACGTGCTCACCGGTCCGGGGCTGATTGCCGACCAGGTAGGGCGTGCACGTGCACGTGGGCCGTATGCCCAGCTGCTCGTATGCGTCGACAACGAGAGCTTGGCGACGAGCGAAATCCTCGGAGAAGCCGAGGGCCTGCCAGGCCTCGAGGTCAATACCCGCCGGATTGAGGGTGGCCGGCACACGCGCCTGAGCGCCATCTCCAGCCCACTGGCGCAGGAAGTCGAGGCCAGCCTCGCCCAGGTTGCGGTAGCTCACGCCCGCCACCTGGACCGATTGAACGGGAACGAGATGCTCGGCGTCGTAGATCCGCCCGAGGGCGACAATGATCTCCATCGCCTTGGCCACGCCAGGGCCCAGGCCGCCCTCAAGCATCTTAGTCTCTTCAGGCGTGAGCTTCATAGAGAAAGGGGTCAGAGGCCGAGCTTGTAGACGGCGCTACGGTCCCAACCGGAGAGCTCGGCGACCCGTTTCGCAGCATCCGGACGACGCATTCCATCCGCCAGCAGGTCTTGCAAGGCGCTCCGCACCTGCTCCTCGTTCCAACGCTGCTCCTCCTCCGCGACGCCACCAATCACGAGAGTGAACTCCCCGCGGGGGGCGCGGTCCGAGAAAACAGCCCTGGCCTCGGAGACAGTGCCGCGCCAGATCTCCTCGTGAACCTTGGTCATCTCGCGACAGAGGGCCAGAGGGCGATCGCCCAGGACAGCTTCGATGTCGGCCAGGCTATCCAGGAGCCGGTGAGGCGTCTCGAAGACGATAATCGTGTACTCCTCCCTCGCCACCTGGTTCAGCAAGCGACGACGTCTGCTCTCGCGCCGCGGCAGGTAGCCGAGGAAGAGAAACGCATCGGTTGGAAGCCCGGAGACAACGAGGGCGGTGATCGGAGCGGTGGGACCGGGAATGGGCACGACGTCGTAACCGCGCTGGATGGCCGTGTGGATCAGCTCGTAGCCGGGGTCTGAGAGGCCCGGCATACCAGCCTCGGAGATCAGCGCCACATCCCCAACGTCGAGCGCACCGAGGACAGCCTCCAGCTTCGTTATCTTGTTTCCTTCGAAGTAACTTGTGAGTGGGGTCTCGATCTCATATCGCCTGGTGAGGATGTGGGCGCGGCGGGTATCCTCGGCCGCGATGAGAGAGGCCTCCCTGAGAATACGGAGACCGCGGAGCGTGATATCCTCCAGGTTGCCTATCGGCGTGGCAACGACGTAGAGTTTGCCCACGACTTCGCGTTATCCCAGGGCTTCGTGAGGCGTTCCGCTGAGCAGCCCTTCACGCCCCTCGAAGACCCCCAAAACTCGCAGCCCCCCCGGCTCTATCACGTAACGGCGAATCTCTTTGGTGTGAGCCGACCCGCGCATCTTCAGCACCAGGATGGCGCGCTGCATAGCGCTGTCGATCTCGACGTAGCGCATAAGGATGATAACGTCCACCAAGAAGGAGAGCCCTCCCCGGAAGGCTTGATCGTAGCGGGAACGACTCTCCTCGCCCAACAGGAGGGCAGTGATCTGCTCACGTCTCAGACCGTTCACCGCACGCGTATAAAGTCGTCGCAGTTCCTGCGTGTCGTCGGTGAGGCGCTCGAAATGCGAGACGCTGTCGAGGACCACCCGACGAATATTGGCCTCTCGAATCAGCTGATTGAGCGGGCTGTCTGGCGGCCCCAGGCTGGCCAGGAAGACCTCGGGGGAAGTGAACATGAGGCGCAGCCAGCCCTTCTCCTCCACGGCTTTCAAGTCCCACCCCAACGAACGAGCGTCCCGGTACAGCGATCGAGGAAACTCCTCAAAAGAGATGAAGAGCCCAGCCTCTTTTTCCTTCGCCCCCTGGATCAGAAACTGGAGAGCGAGAGAGGTCTTGCCAGTTCCCGGCGCACCGCGCACCAGGACCATCGAGTTGGGGAGGAAGCCGCCCCCAAGCATCGTGTCCAGACCCTCGGACCCGGTGATGATGCGTTCGTCTGCCATGGTCCTCCCTCAACTAGCCTTCTAGTGATTCTTGGTGAACACGACGTAACCCAAGCCTCCGCCGCAGTAGCCCGGGAAGTCGATCACAATCTCCTCTGAAATTGGCAGATGATCATCGCGGTAAGGATCGTGGAGCTGCACGCGCACCTCCATGGGCTTCGGGTTAGGACCAAAATACTGCTCCCACGCAGCCTCCGATCCATAGACTGTGTTGAACCGCTGATTGTTGCCAGCAACGACCACCTCGTCAACACCAGCTCCCCAGACGTGCACCAGGTAACCGGGGAGCGGATTGCCGTCGATATCCCGCACCTCACCGGCCACTCCTGTCCAGCTGCAGCCTCCATACTGAGGCGATCTAAAGATCACGTCGTACGTGAACGGTCGAGCCGACCGGGTGACACGGGGGGTGGGCGTCGCCGTCGGCGGGAAGGTGGGAGTTGGCGGGAGCGTGGGCGTTGACGAGGGAGCGAGCGTTGGCCCTGGCGTCTCCGTGGGCGGCGCCGGTGGCGTCTCCGTCGGTATCGGCGTCGGCGTCCAGGTAGGTATCGCTGTCACCAGCGGGGTTGGCGTATTGGTGGGCAACTGGGCCAGCTCCACCGGCGTCGGTGGCGGAAACACCTCGTAGACGCCGAGAGCGACAATGCCATAGAAGCTGGCGAGACATAGCGTAGCCAGGAGTACAATGATGGTAAGAATGTTGAAGACTACGGCTCTTCCGTTGTTCATTGCTGAATCTCCTTGCGCGGCCTTGGGCAGATTCGATCCCGGGACTCGCCCTCCCGCCGAGCCGAACTTCGCAATCTGCTTAGTTTGTCGGTCAAAGACTCTCTGGCACGTCTTCTACTGTCCCGCCTCCACGAAGCGCTGGACGTCCGCCTGGGCCCACAGCTTCTCGACCCAATCCTGCACGGCTTTCTCTCGCAGAAGCTGCAGGTTCTCGGCAGCGACAGCGCGATCCGGTTCCCGCTCGACAACTTGTACGATGTGGAAGCCCAGGGGACTGCTGATCACTCCACTGAACTGCCCCGGCTGGAGTGAGAAGGCAGCCTCCTCCACCTCCTGCGAGACCAAGATGCCGCGCGGGAAGTAGCCAAGATCTCCGCCGTGCTCCCGCGTGCTCTTGTCCAGGGAGTGAGCCCTGGCCAGCGTGGCGAAATCGGCCCCGGCCTCGAGCTGAGAATGAATGCGCTGCGCTTCCTCTTTGGTATCCACCAGTATGTGACGTGCATGCACTTGTTCAGCCGAGTCGGGCACCTCGCTTACCACACGCTGCGTCATCTGCATCCCGATCAACTGAGCGCGGACCTCCTGCTTGGCGTGCTCGTAGGTCTCGCCCCACTCCTGCAGCTTGGCGCGGAAGGCCTCCTCGCCGCCACTTTCAGCGATCATGTCCTGCATGTACTGCTCGACTTCGGCGTCCGACACGCTGACTCCGGCCTTCTTCGCGGCCTGTTCAGTCAGCACTTGCTCGATCATCATATTGAGGATCCAGCCTCGCGCCTGCGCTATCTTATCCTGGCCTTCCTGGCTGTTCGGATCTACACCCTGGGCTTGCAGGGAGCTCTTGTAACGCTCCAGCTCACGCTCGTAGTCTGCCAGGTAGATCGGCTCGCCGTTCACCCGGGCTGCCAGCGCGGGCTCCGGGGTCGGAGAGGCGGGAACGCTCGTAGCCGTTGGTTCAGCTGATTCAGGCGGTGTCGTGGGTGCATCCGGTGGGACCGGCGTGGCAGTGGGTGGCGGCGCCGTTGAGGGCGACGGGGGGGCGGCACAAGCCACCATAGCCGTTGATAACAAGAGCGCCGCTAGTACACTAGTCCGTCTGGACGACATCCACGCCTCCTAACCATTCGATATACCACTCCTACCTCCTGGTCGCCACAGACGCTGATGAATTCGCTGCAAGCGTGAGGGAGATAGTTGAAAAACGATTTTAAGAACCCTTTGCGATGCTAATCGCGGTCATTATACCCACAGCAAAAGGTTTGTGCAACATGCCTCCTCTTCCCTCCCCCCGGTAGGATTGTCTTGATTCGTGGACACCGCACATGCATCGGTTGACAGTGGTATTCCTCAGTGCTAGAATGCCGCCTGGACTCGCGCCGGTTGATGGAGCCTCGATGTACGAAGTGATCTAGAGGAACTCACCCTATGAACAGTGGTCTGCGATGAAGAGATGGCTGCCCGTTCTCCTTCTCCTGTTGGTCGGCTCGGCCTGTGCGGCGCCCAACCCATCGCCTACCCCGGCAGGACCAAGTCCCACCCCTTCCCCATCACCCATCCCCACGGTGACCCCAGAACCAAAGCAGCTTACCGTCTGCCTGTCAGAGGAACCGGACAGTCTCTACCTATACGGCGTCGACAGTCCGGCTGCCGAACACATCTGGCAGGCGCTGTACGATGGTCCCATCGACAGCCGCGACTACAGGCACCAACCGATCATCCTTACGGAGATGCCGAGCCTGGGAAAGAGCGCCGTGGTGGAGACGACGACGGTTCAAGACGGGGATCGGGTGCTGGCGGCCAGTGGAAGCGTGATGCAGCTGGCGCCGGGCGTCATCGTTAAGGACGCCGAGGGGAAGCGAACGACGTTTCGGGGTGAACCGATCAGGATGGAGCGCATGGTGGTCACGTTCACGCTCCGTTCCGACGTCCGCTGGTCTGACGGCAAGCGGGTCACCGCTGATGACTCCGTCTATGCCTTTGAACTCGCGGCCAGTCCAGCCACGCCTGCGGACAAGCACGTGGTGGAGCGCACGGCCGACTACCGTGCTCTATCAGAACGCCAGGTGGTCTGGGAGAGCGTGCCCGGCTTCCTGGATCGCGGTTACTTCCTGAACTTCTGGCACCCGCTACCTCGCCACGCGTGGCGAGAGCTCTCCCCTGCTGAGCTCCTGACCGTGGAGAGATCGACCAGAGCCCCGTTAGGCTGGGGACCATTTTCGATCCAGGAGTGGATCCCGGGCGGGGGCGTCATTATGGAGCGCAACCCTTTCTACTTCCGGGCGTCAGAGGGGCTACCCCGGGTAGACGAGGTCGTGTTCCGCTTCATCCCCGATGCAGACGGTTTGACACGACGCCTCCTGGCTGGCACCTGCGACCTGGTGACGCACGAGGCCAGCGCCGCCTTGGACCTGGATGAGCTGAGCAGCGCACCGGCGGTGGAGACGATCACCACGGCGGACGGCTCCTGGGAGCTTCTGGCCTTCGGCATCAGCCCCGCCGACGCCTACGACCGACCGGACTTCTTTGAGGACGTCCGGGTGCGGCGAGCCATCGCTCAATGCGTGGATCGTCAGGGGATCGTGGATGAGCTCTTTGGAGAAGGTCGGCGTGTGCTCGACAGTTATCTCCCGCCCGAGCATCCGGCGTATGCTGCTGACGACGTGACCCGTTGGCCGTATGATCCTCAGGCAGGCCAGTCTCTGCTGGCACAGGCCGGATGGTACGATGAAGACGGCGACGGGATACGGGAGGCGCACGGCGTCCCCGGCATAGCGGACGGAACGCCCTACCAGATCAGTTACAAGACCACGGACGCCGCGCACCGCGTTCGCACGGCGACGGAGGTGGAAGCTCAACTGCAGGGATGCGGCATAAGAGTCGCCGTACGGACCCAGCCTGCTGAGGTCTTTTTCGCCCCCGGTCCCGAAGGGGAGCTGTTTGGTCGGCAATTCGACCTGGCTCACTTCGCGTGGGAGACTGGCAGCTTGCCTCTATGCGACGCCTTCCTGAGCAGTCAGATACCGGGTCCCGGGAACTGGAGCAAGCCTAACGTAGCGGGATTCATTGACCCGAGCTACGACGAGGCGTGCCAGGAAGCCGTTGAAACGCTGCCGGGCGATGCGAGCTATGCTGACAGACATGCCGTGCCTCAGCGCATCTTCTCTCGGCAGCTCCCGGTGCTGCCCCTCTATCAAGGCCAGAAGACGACAGCGGCTCAGACCCGAGTGACCGGTCTCTTGCCTAACCCGAGCGAGAGATCGGAACTCTGGAACGTGGAGCTGATAGACATCGAGCAGTAAGCTCTTACCACCGCCAGCCCACAGAAGCTGCCGGGCGGCTGAGCTCTGAAGCGGCTACTGCGGCCTGTTCTGCACCGCCACGATCTCCGCCAGGATCGCCAGGGCGATCTCGGCCGGCCGCCGGCCGCCAAGATCCAGGCCAACTGGCCCGTGAACGCGAGCCAGCTCCTCATCGGTGAAGCCTCTCTCCTTCAGGGCCGTACGTCGTTTCTGCTGCGTGCTGGTCGATCCCAGCAAGCCGATGTAACCGACTGGGGTCTTCAAAGCAGCCTCAAGGGCGGGTACGTCGAACTTGGGGTCGTGAGTGAGCACCACCAGGGCATCCTCCGGGCGGAGGGTGCGGGGGTCTAGAGCCTCTTTCGGCCAGGCAATCACCAGGTCATCCACCGTGGGGAAGCGGTCGCGGGTGGCGAACGCACGCCGGGCGTCCACGAGCCGGACGTGGAAGTTGAGGGCCTGAGCCATCGTGACGAGGGGCACGGCGATGTGGACGGCGCCGACAATGGTCAACGTGGGCGGCCGAGCGAACACCTCCAGAAAGACGTCGCCATGGGGGGTGCTCCTCAACGCGGCCAGCGGGGAGGGAGAGCCCCCGGCGGCGAGGACAGGGGTAAGCACGGAATCGAGCGTATGATCGCCCTGAACCCGGCCGTCGGGCCAGGCGATCAGGTGTTGGTCGCCGTCGAGTCGGGTTGCCAGACCAACGGTCTCTTCGCGGCGCAAAGCGTCGATCAGCAGACGGTGCACCTGCACGAGCGGCTCAACAAAGACGTGGATGGTGCCGCCGCAGGCCAGCCCGACCTGCCAGCCTTCCTCGTCGACGGCAGCATACTGCAAGAGCCGGGCTTCCCCATCTGATAGGACCTCCTGGGCCTCCCGGAAGACATCCCCCTCCACACAGCCGCCGCTGACAGAGCCCGCCATCTGACCAGAATCGGTCACAGCCATGCGAGATCCCACCGGGCGCGGCGACGATCCCTCGGCCTTGACCACGGTTGCCAGGGCAATCGACTCGTCAGCAGCCAGCCAGCGGACCAAATCGTCAAGAATCGCTCTCATCGTTCCTCCAGTACTCATGCCACTGCTGCGGAGAAAGCATCTTCATCTTACCACAATCCCCCCTTTCTTGAAAAAGACTTTGCTTGACGCCTATGGGAAGCCATGGTAGTATCGGTCAGGTTCCAGAAGTGCCTGAACACCATAGGAGGTGGCCCATGAAGAAGACCCGCTCCATGTTACTAGCTATCCTGAGCTTCTCGGTCGTCCTCGTCCTAGCAACCGGCTGCTTCAGGCCAGCAGCCCCTGATGTGACGCCCACTTCGGCAGGCGGGGCAGAGGCAGCCACGCCCGGAGAGCCAGATTTAGAAGCTACCGCGATTGCGAACTCGACGCAAGCTGCCCAGACGCTGGAAGCCCAGACGGCGGAGGCCGAGCCAGGAGATGAAGAACCGACGGTCGGGGAAGAGGAGGATGAGGCGACGAGCACGCTGCCCCCGGCGACGGCGACGCCCGAACCCGATGCTACAGAGACGCCCGCACCGGCAACGCCGTGTCCGCCCACACCAGCTCCGACGGAGGCGCCCACAGACACACCGGCGCCCACCGGCGAGACGACGTACGTCGTGCAGCGCGGAGACAATCTGTTCCGCATCGCTCAGCGGTACGGGACCACGTGGGAGGCGATCGCGCAGGCGAACGGCATCACTGACGTGACCCAGGTTGCCGTAGGACAGGAACTGGTCATCCCCACCGATGGGCAGCCAGCACCGCCGGCTCCCTCAGAGGGAACCACCTATGTGGTCAGGCCTGGCGACAACCTGTTCCGCATCGCGCTCCGTTTCAACATGGACTACCGGCGGTTGGCGGCGTACAACGGTATCGCTAACCCATCCAACATCTACGTCGGCCAGGTCCTGAAGATACCGCCGCGGTAATAAGGAAAGGGAGAGGAACAGGAGGAAGCTCTCTCGACACGCTGATCGGCCGGAAGGCTCGGCTTGGGTCAGCCAAGAGTCCTCTTGTCTGCGGCATTGTATGAACGTCCATAGACTGCGCCAGATCCCAAGCGTCGATCGGCTGCTCGGCCTCGAGGCCACGCAGAAGCTGATCGACGCTTTCGGTCGTGAGGAGACCGTCGACGCGCTGCGCGACGTGCTGGACGCTGTTCGCGATGAGGTGCGACGAGGCAGCGAGATCCCCGACGATGCCGCCCTCGCTGCCCGTGCGGGCCTCCGGCTGGAGGAGCTGCTGACCCCGACGCTTCGACCGGTGATCAACGCCACCGGCGTGATCATCCACACGAACCTGGGCCGGGCCCCTCTCTCCCAGGCTGCTCGAGAGGCCATGGACCGGGTGAGCCAGGGGTACGCCAGCCTGGAGTACGACCTGGAGGCGGGAGAACGGGGACATCGGACAACGCACGCCGAACGGCTCCTGTGCCGACTCACAGGAGCGGAATCGGCCCTGGTCGTCAACAACAACGCCGGGGCAGTGCTGTTGGCATTGACCGCGATGGCGCAGGACCGGGGCGTGATCATCTCCCGCGGGCAGCTGGTTGAAATCGGCGGCGGATTCCGCGTGCCGGACGTGATGGCCCAGAGCGGCGCTCGGCTGGTGGAGGTGGGAACCACCAACCGGACCCACATGTACGACTATGAGAATGCCATCGAGGCCTCAGACGACATCGCCCTGATCCTGCGCGCCCATCACTCCAACTTCCGCGTGGTCGGTTTCACGTCGGAGCCGACCCTGAACGAACTGGTCGAGCTGGGAAAGAGATACGATCTTCCGGTAGTGGACGACTTGGGCAGCGGCGCGCTGCTCGACACCAGCCGCTTTGGCCTGGCTCACGAGCCGACGGTGCAGGAGAGCGTCGAGACCGGGGCCGCCGTGATCTGCTTCAGCGGAGATAAGCTCCTGGGCGGCCCCCAGGCGGGCATCATCGTGGGAAAAGCGGCGCACGTGGACCCTCTGAAGAGCCATCCCCTGACGCGGGCCCTGCGGCCAGACAAGCTCTGCCTGGTGGCTCTGCAAGAGACGCTGCTGCACTACGTACGAGGAGAGGCGGTGGACGAGGTTCCTGTCTGGCGCATGATGGCTGCCCCCCTGTCCGAGATTGCGGAGCGAGCGGAACGATGGCGGGAGACGCTGCGGCAGGCCGGCGTCGCCGTGGAGATCGCTGACGGGCTCTCAACCGTGGGAGGAGGAAGCCTGCCGGGAGAGACGCTGCCCACGAAGCTGGTGGCGCTCCTGACACCGCATCCGGATCGGCTGGCGCGCTCCCTCCGCGATGCCGACCCGCCCATCATAGCGCGCATCGAGAACGATCAGCTGATGCTGGATCCTCGCACCGTCCGGCCGGAAGAAGAGCAAGTGCTGCTGGAGAATGTAGAAGCGGCGGCCACGTTGATGGAGGCGTAGGGGACGAGAGGGGCCTATGCAGCGCCGCTCTCTCGCTTGCTGACGTAGTGGATGCTCCTGCCGGCGTCGACGTACCCCTCCTTTTCAAAGAGCGCTAAGGAAGCGGCATTGCCGTCCTCAATGAGAGCCGCGATGACGCGTATGCCCTGCTCTCGGAGCACTTCCTCGGCTGCGGCGATCAACCGCGCGGCGAGACCTTGCCGGCGGTGGTCAGGGTCGACCACCAGACGGTTGATCCATCCCTTCCTGCTGTCGTGAGTAGCAACGACAGCCGCCACCAGGCGGCCATCCTTCTCGATGCCCAGCACGGTCTGAACACCGCTGGCAAGCTGGCTAGCGAACGCCTCCCGGCTGTCACGCCCCTGCGGCTTGAGTGAGTGCAGTCCAGCCCGCTCCCAGAGAGCCAGCAGTCGATGATAGTCGTCGATCCCCAGTTCACGAACAGTCACGTCGCTCAAAGATGCCTCCTCTATCCGGCCGAAACCAGGTGGATCAGCAATCTTGCGCAGGTCAGGCTCTTCTCCGCCAGGCTGCGGCGGCTGAGCGCCCGACCTCCGCGAGGTTCAATTCGGGGACGCCGTGCGCACTACGCAACGGGCGCCAAGCATAGTATAATCCTTCCGATTTGCCGACGAAAGTGCTGTCTGCCATGCGCTTGTCGGAGAGAACAGCACGAACGAGGTCCGTCACGGAAGGGTGCATGATCGCGGAAGGGGTTATGAGCAATCTTCGTATCGCTATGTTGAGCGTCCATACCTGTCCCCTGGCTACGTTGGGAGGGAAGGAGACCGGGGGCATGAACGTCTACGTGCGCGACTTGTCCCGCGAACTGGGACGTAGAGGACACCACGTGGACGTCTACACGCGCTCACAGGATCCGACGATTCCGCGCATTAGCGAGAAGCTCGGGTCCGGGGCCCGGGTGATCCATCTACCGGCGGGGCCGCAGGAGCCCTACGACAAGCATCGGGTCTACGACCATCTGCCCGAGTTCGTGGACGGGGCATTGGCCCAGGCGGCCAAGGATGACGTGGCATACGACGTGATACACAGCCATTACTGGCTCTCAGGCGAAGCCGGGCGGCGGCTGCACCGCCGCTGGGGCGCGCCCATCGTGCACATGGCCCACACGTTAGGCAAGATGAAGAATATCGTGGCCGAGAAGCGACCGAGAGAGCAGGAGACGACTCGACGCGTGGCCGTGGAGACGGAAATCGTCGGGTTTGCCGATGCCCTGATCGCCTCCACGCCGGCGGAGAAGCGCCAGCTGGCAGAGTTGTACGGTGCAGATCGAGGCAAGATGCACGTCATCTCTCCCGGGGTGGATTTGGACCGGTTCCATCCGATTCCAGCGGCGCACGCCAGGGAGCATATCGGGATATGTCCCGACCGTCCCATGATCCTCTTCGTCGGGCGAATCGAGCCGCTGAAAGGGATCGACAATCTGCTCAAGGCAATCGCACGGGTCGTCGATGGGCGGCCAGAGCTCCGCGGGTCCCTGACTGACGCCACGGCAGCGCCGGAAGGGCTCTGCGTACCCATCATCGGCGGTCAAGCCGACCGCATTCACGAGCACGAGGAGATGGTGCGGCTCCAGGCTCTCCGGGAGGAGCTGGGGATTGAGGACGTGGTGACGTTCCTGGGGTCGAAGAACCAGGATACGCTTCAGTACTACTATTCGGCCGCCGAGATGGTGGTGATGCCTTCGGACTACGAGAGCTTCGGCATGGTCGCCCTGGAAGCGATGGCCTGCGGGACGCCCGTCATCGCCTCCGACGTCGGCGGGCTCGCCTTCCTGGTCAAGGACGGCAGGACCGGCTATCGGGTCCCGGCCGGCGACGTCGAGGCGCTGGCGGAGACGATCGCGCACCTGCTGACCGACGAGTTGACCCGACGGCGCATCGGCCAGCGGGCGAGCTGCTGGGCCGAGTCATACGCCTGGCCGAACATCGCGGAGCAGATCGAGGGGGTGTACCGGGAGGTCATGGTCGCTCCTGAGGTGCCAGTGCGGTCCGGAAGTACGCCCGGCGTCGGCGGGTAGCGGTCGAAGAAGTCGACGCTGCAGTCGTCGGTATCCTCTCTAGGCGGGCGGCGCTCCAGGGAGTGTCCCGACTCGCTAACACCAGGGTGCGGCACGACGCCGGGGTAGTGACCATCGCCGTAGGTCACCACGTCAACCCGTCTCCGGTTGGCGTCCAGCAGAAGCACCTCGTCGCCTTCATTGCCCAGCGCCAGGCCGAAGCCATCCCACGAGCCGGCGGGCACCAGGTTGGGGACCGAGGCATCGTCGCGGTGAGGATCGACGAGGAACTCATAGTCCGGTGTGAAGGCGACGTCGGCGGCCTGGTGGGCGAGGACGATGACGCCCTCGGCTACCAGGGTCGCGCCGCTGGGGAAACGGTACAGCCCGCTGCCGTACTCTCCCCCCGGCCCGACATCGCCCACATACCAGTGGGATAGATCGACGTTCGCCACGGTCGGATTGTAGAGCTCGACCCACTCGCGTCCGGCGTCCACGCCGTCGGGATCGGGCATCACCTCGCTTATCAGCACGTGACCGCCCGGGGGACGGTGGTTCCAGTCGTGGGCGAACACCGCATAGAGATAGTCGAAGAGCGCGGCGGAACGGACCTGGAGCGCCATCTCGCGATTGAGCTTGTTGGAGGTCTCGCTGCCGTTGATGCTGCCCACGTGGACGACCTTGCCCTCCGCCCCTAGATCAACCAGCACCATCTTGTTGTGGATGCCGTATTGGGTGGGATCGCCCAGGTGCGCGCTGATGTCGAGTCCCTCCGCTTGAGCTATCTCGTTGACGTAGGCAGCGGCTTCGATATTCTCAAGGAGGGACATGGATGCCGTATCGAACGTGCCTCCGTTGAGCAGGAGACGGACCCGAGCGCCGCGCCGGGCCGCATCCAGGTAAGCCTGGAGCCGAAGATTGGGCCCGTTGACCGGGTGCCCCCAGTCGGCTCGTTCGTAGAGCTGCTCACTGTAGATACCGTCTCCCGCGCCGGCACGGGCAAGCAGCCCCAACAGCCCGTCGCTCTGGCGCAGGGCAGCCTCCGGCGCCGTCAGGAGCTCAAGCTGAGCGCCTTCGGCCATCGTGCTGGTGGGAAACCGCACCGTGTAGGTCATCCAATCACCGCCGGGATCCGGGATGAAGCCAGGCGCGGGAGGCCCGTATCCGAGGGCGTTGTCGTGGCTCCACCTACTGACGTCGACGTGGTTGTCAGGATCGCAGTCGGCCTCAAATACCTCCACCGCGCGAGCTACGACTTCTGAGGCGTCAGTCACCAGCACGACACCCCGGGAACCGCCGGTGCCGTTGCGCTTGTCGTCGCCGGGAAGACTGCTGTGGACCAGATTCTGGGAGCCCAGCAGCAGGCGTTCTCGATCTACGATCATGAGCTTGGCGTGGAGGTGGCGGTAGCGGGGATGAATCTCGGGCGTCTCAGCCTGAACCATGAAGTAGCAGGCACCGCGGCCGGTCGCGTTAAGCTGCTGACAGGCCCATAACTCCTGGTCCTCGACCCCTCCCACAGGGCCGCCCTCAAGGAGGACCGTCACGCTGACCCCCCGCCGGGCCCGTTCGACCAGTTCCGTGACGAGACCGCAGTGCTCCAGACTGTAAGCCTCTATCTCGATACTCTCTTGCGCAGAGCGGATGGTGTCCACCGCGAGCTGATAGGCGTTGTCCGGAGCGATGCCGACCGTCACGGCCCCGCTGGCGGCCAGGGCGGGTCGGAAGAATCGCTCAAGGTCCCAGCCCGGGTAGCGCACGCGCCGGCCCCATCGCGGATCCTCGGCGTATTGCGCCCAGTCGGCCGCCGCGTCCGTATCCTGGGCCGGACGTCCGGTCGCCTCATCGAGACGGCGGTGAAGAACCTGCCCTTCCTCGGCGAAGCCGGCACCTCGATAGGGCTGCACCGCCGGCCCCACCCAACCGTCGACGTCGACCAGGCCTTCCTCATAGACCAGCACATCTCGCCACGCGCCGGCGGCGTCGCGCAGCGCCACCTCGTCACCCGCATTGTTGAAGCGGGGCCAATCGGAGAGCACCTGTTCCTCCGGCAAGGGGAAGCCGAAGGATCTGGCGAAGTAGACCGCGCTGCGGGCCAGCCAGAGCCTCTCCGCAGGGCCTATCTCCCGGGACGGCAGCGCAGCGCATGTCCAGTCCTGGGCCCCTCGTTTGCACAACTCCCAGCCGTTCAGGTCGACCGCGTGGTAGCCTCCGTTGACGAGGAGCACGGCCTCGTCGTAGTCATTCGTCTGCCAGCCGTCGTAGAGCAGGGCCTCGATGATAACCTCGTAGGGCGGCGGGGTGTAGCTGCGGAAGAGGAGGGGGAAGTAGACTTGGTCTCCGGCCTCGATCGTGGTGGTGCAGAAGGCGACGTTGTCGTCAGTCGCTGTCTCGGTGGCGCTGGTGGTGACGGTGACCACGTTGACCAGGGCGGTGAGAGGCGCAGCAGCGGTGCTGACGCGTCCGACCGCAGTGATGGTGCGAGACCCGCCGGGCGGGATGGGGCCAAGCTGCCAGGCGAGGCCGCTCCCCGCGGAGAAGGTAGTATGCGGCGTGGTCGCGGTGAGGAGGGTCACAGCGGCCGGGAGTGTGTCCGTCAGGCTTGTGTCATGGGCATCAGCGGTTCCCGCGTTGCTGAGGGTGATATGATAGGTGATGCGGCGGCCAGGCGAGACGGACGAGGGGGCGTCCTTGGCGACGCTGAGATCAGCGACCAGGGCCGGCAGCGGTTCACAGCATGAGTTCGGGGCTCCCGGCGTGCCGTTGATCGGCGCACCGTTGGCATCGTACCCGCAGCGGTTCAGCTCTGGATCGTTGGTGGACCAATTCGCGCTGTCCGTCCCGGGCAAGGCCGGGGACCTCCGCTCCATGGACCTCCTGCCAGCGGCATCTCCAGCGAACCAGCTAGCTGACTCTCCACCGACAACATCAACAGCGTTCCCTTCACAATCGGGACGATCGTAGAGAATGACCAAGCCCGGAGAGGTGTTGTTCAGGCCAATGCTCGGATCCCAGATAGCGACCAGGCTGGCTCCCTCGGCATTCAGGAGATCGTCCTCGTGGTTGGCGTAGATCAGATACCCTTGTGGGGGAACGACCGTGGTGGACGTGCCGTCGGCGTCGGAGACGTTGAGGCATTGGCCGGTGTCCGCCCCATAAATCGACCAGTTCTGGATGTCAACTGCTGCGCTACCGCGATTGTGAAGCTCCATCCACTCATCGGAGGAGCTGGCCTCGGTGCCCATCCAGGCTACCTCGTTGATGACCACCGATGGCATACTGGCGGCCGAGTCACCTCGCGGCCCCGCACGGTGCTCTGGCTCCGCCGACAGGGACGACGTACGCAGGAGGATGATGGCCCCGGTGATCAACAGTCCGCCCAGTGCGCTCGCCTCCAGCACCCGCGTCAGACGCCGCATGAGTGCCTCCTTCGCTATACGCTCTCGCGTCAGTTTGTCCGGAGTCGCCCGGAGAGTCTCTACATAGAATGCGCGGTCATCAGAGCGTCGCCGGCGGACTGCCTCGACACAGTGCCAGGAGCTTCGTGTGGAGAAGACGCCGCTTCATCGCACGAATTGTTAGCTGAGGCCAACAATTCCAACGAAATCCCAACCGAATCAAACGAGACACAGCGTGAATACCAACCTAACCCAACGTTTTTGAGGCTATCCTATGTGATATACTGTAGCAAGGCGTTGGCCTTTCAGATGAGCTGTCTGAGGCGATTCCGTATGGGCAGCCGTTGTCCAACGGAAACTGCTCGCCGAGGAACGGCCTCGACCGGAGAGGCCGCTGTAACACAGGCATCATAGCAGAGGCCTGGATCATGGTCAAGACGAAACCACTCGTACAGCGGGATCCGCCGCTTTCCTGTTTTGCCGTGACCAGACAGTCACCTCAACCTGACAGAACCTGAAGAACCGCACAGCGGGAGGCGCTTCTCCGTACTGGCCCCGGTCCAAGACCGTCCATGTCTGATCCTTCACCATGCCGACGAGGTTCTAGCTTGCCTCGTTTGCCAAACCGACCATCGAATAACCGGGGATTTTGAGGTTCTACCGCATCGGACCAGAAGATCCGTCGAATTCGTAGTTGAAAACGGGACTCTCTCATCGAGCTGTCTAGGACGCCTCCGAGGCCCGTCAAAGGAGGCCACGATGAGCAGTCTAAGCATTCGTCTTCTCGGAAGGCTCAGTGTGCGGCGAGATGGGCAGCCTGTCGCCGATCTCCAGTCTCATAAGGCTCAAGAGCTCCTCGCCTATCTCCTCCTCCACCGCGAGCGCTCCCAGAGGCGCGAGGTACTGGCCGCCCTAATGTGGCCAGGCAACGGCTCAGGAGTGGCGCGAAAATACCTGCGCCATACGCTGTGGCAGCTGCAGAAAGCTCTGGAGTCGGTGAACTCCAGCGGACGAGAAGACTGGCTACTGACGGACCCCGACTGGATCTGGCTCAACTCGGAGGCAGGGCTATGGCTGGACGTCAGCGAGTTCGAGCTGGCTTATGCCAGTGTCCGAGGGGTGTCTGGCCGGTACCTGGACCAGTGGCAGGTCGAAGCCGTGGAGAAGGCACTGGCTCTCTATCGAGGCGACCTCCTGGAAGGTTGGTACGATGACTGGTGCCTGTTTGAGCGGGAGCGTTTGAAGCAGCTCTACCTCGTGCTCCTGGAGAAGCACATGGTCTATTGTGAGACGCAGGGCGAGTACGAGATAGGTCTAGCGTCCGGTGTCCGTGCCCTGCGATGTGACGTGGCACACGAGCGCACCCATCGACGGATGATGCGGTTGTATTACCTCTCCGGTGATCGGACGAGAGCTCTCCGTCAGTACGAGCGATGCGCGGCCTTCCTGCGACAGGAGCTGGGCGTGGAGCCAGGCGCACACACGGCCGCCCTCCACAGACAGATACGTTCCGATCGTCCTCTTGCGCTAGCTGGAACGCCGTCGAACGGTGAGGACGCATCCTTCGAGAACTCCCCATCGCTAGTCGAGGCATTGGGGCGGCTGAGGCAGCTTCAGCTAGCTTGCGCCGCGCTGGAATGCCAGCTGCAGGAGGCCATTGAGACGATCCAAGCGCCCCAGGGCCAGCACAGCTGAGGGATCCCCGGGCGCACTCTCGCATCCGAGACGCTCGCTGAGACGTTTCATAGACGCTCCATCAGACGGCATCCTGCTATACTTTAGCCACTGAGAGTATGCCGATTTGAGGAATCGACATCGCGTGGTGGCGCCCATCCACATCCCTCATGCCAAGCCCCTCGCGCCAACCTCAGGGAAGCCCGGCTCAGGCCCTCTCCCACGTTCGTCGTCCGTGCAGTCAATCACATAGCAGCCGGCCGAGTTATTCTAATCTCACAAGGAGCTGTGTGCGCTACGAAGCCTGCGAAGACTTGTCTGAGCCAACGTTGCAGTCCTTTATCGTCAGGGTCTGGTCGGAAGAGAGCCTGGACGGGAGAAGGACGTTGACCTGGCGCGGATGTGTCGTGCACGTGCCGAGCGGCAAGCAACGGTACATCACCGAACTGAACGAGGTGACAGCCTTCATCGCATCCTATGTGGAGAGGGAGGGAGCCAGTCCCGACAGGGATGCCCCCGCCGAGAAGCGCTGAGCTGGCGGCGAGCAGGGTCGTCTTGTAGATCTGGAGGTGGCGGCGAAAGGAATGATCGATCTGAGACACATATCTTATGTCGTTGGATGGGCGGGGGAAGCAGCGTTTCCGAGAAACTGGTTTCCTAGGAACACTGCTGCCTAGCGCAGTTCTCAAGCCACGAAGCAGGATCGAGACGTTGATCTGAGCGAAAAGGAGGATTCCCAATGCCTGTGACACCAACCTATCCCGGTGTCTACATCGAGGAGATACCCAGCGGTGTGCGGACGATCACGGGGGTCGCTACCTCGATCACGGCGTTCATCGGGCGCGCCGCACGCGGGCCGGTGAACGATCCAATGATCATCAACAACTTCGGGGACTTCGAACGGCTGTTCGGTGGACTGCAGATCAAGTACCCGATGACCTACGCCGTCAAGGACTTCTATATGAACGGCGGGAGCCAGGCGATCATCGTTCGCCTCTACAAGGGCCCCGACGAGGACGAAGAGGATGGAGAAGGTAACGGAGAGGGTAACGGAAACGGGAACGGCGGAAACGGTGGGGGCAACGGCGGCGGGAATGGAGGAAGCAATGGGGGCAATCCCTCCGCGAAGAAGGCCTTGATCGACGCCAACGGGCTCTCTCTGGAGGCGGCCCACGAGGGCGCCTGGGGCAACAATCTCCAGGTGCGGGTGGATCACGACGTACCGGACGATCTGCCGTGGCTCGACCGCTACGAAGACCTGAGCACCGGCGATCTCTTCAATCTAACCGTTCGCGACTCCGGCACCGGCGACACGGAGACCTTCTTGAACGTGACCGTGAAGAAGAACAGCCAGCGGCCGGTCGATCTGGTGTTGAAGAACGGGTCGAGCCTGGTGCGCGTCTCGGGTGATCTCCCGGGCAGCATTCCCACGGCCCACGCGGCCCTCGAAGCTGGAGACAGTCCGTGGGACGACCACACCCCGCCGTATCACAGCAGCGTGACTACGGAAGCCGCAGCGAGCGAACCTCTGACGGGCAAGGAGGATTGGACCGGTGACCCGAGTGCAGAGACAGGCATGTACGCGCTGAAGAAAGCCGACCTGTTCAACCTGCTCTGCATTCCGCCCGACGTTCTTGGAGCTGATACGCCGAAAGAGGTCTACCAGGAGGCGATGACGTTCTGCAAAGCGGAGCGCGCTATGCTCATCGTCGACCCACCGGCTGCCTGGGGTGAGAACAAGACAGACTTGATCTCCGATCCACAAGCGAAGCTGGGCAGCGATATTGGCCTGACCGGTCTGGCGGCTCGCAACGCGGTCCTCTACTTCCCGCTCGTTCTCGAGAGCGATCCGCTGCGCGAGGGTCAGATCGACACCTTCGTCCCGTGCGGGATCGTGGCCGGCATCATGGCCCGGACGGACACGCAGCGAGGTGTCTGGAAAGCGCCGGCGGGCGTCGACGCGACCCTGAACGGCGTGCAGGGACTGCAGGTGAAGCTGACGGACGACGAGAACGGGTTGCTCAACCCGGTAGCCATCAACTGCCTGCGCTCGTTCCCCATCTACGGGCAGGTGGTATGGGGAGCCCGGACCCTGAGGGGGGCCGACCAGCTGGCCGACGAGTACAAGTACGTGCCGGTGCGACGGCTGGCCCTATACATCGAGGAAAGCCTCTTCCGCGGCCTCAAGTGGGTGGTCTTCGAGCCCAACGACGAGCCGCTGTGGGCTCAGATCCGTCTCAACGTCGGCGCCTTCATGCACAATCTGTTCCGTCAGGGCGCGTTCCAGGGGAGCACGCCGCGGGAGGCCTATTTCGTCAAGTGTGACAGTGAGACGACCACCCAGAACGACATCAATCTGGGTATCGTGAACGTGGTGGTGGGGTTTGCGCCCTTGAAGCCGGCCGAGTTTGTGATCATCAAGATCCAGCAGATGGCCGGGCAGATTGAGACATAAGGAGTGACTGATGGCAGAGTTCACAGTTAATCCAGAACGCGTTGATCCCTACAAGAACTTCAAGTTCCGCGTCAAGTGGGACGGTCGGTACGTGGCCGGCGTGAGCAAGGTCGGCGCCCTGTCCCGCAGCACGGAGGTCGTCGAACACCGCGACGGCGCCGATCCCAGCACCGTCTACAAATCGCCGGGCCAGACCTCCTTCGAGGCGATTACCCTGGAACGGGGTGTAACGCACGATCGCGAATTCGAGAAGTGGGCGAATAAGGTCTGGTATCAGGGGGCCGAGCTGAGCATGCAGCTCTCGCTCAAGGACTTCCGGAAGGACATCACCATTGAGCTCCTGAACGAGGCCGGCCAGGTGGTGACCGCCTACAACATCTTCCGCTGCTGGGTCTCGGAGTTCCAGACCCTGCCGGAGCTCGACGCCAGTGCAAACGCCGTCGCCATCGAGACGATCACGCTGCAGCACGAGGGTTGGCAGCGGGACACCGCGGCGACGGAGCCCACCGAGCCATCCTTCACGATCCCGGAGGAGTAGGAGTAGTCAGGGCCTATGCGGTCACCGACGCCGTCGGAGCTTCTATCGGTCTGGGAACGGGGCCGGCACCAGTCGCCCGTGCAGCGGGGGCTGCTGCTGCTTGAGGCTGCCTATCCCAGCACACCTCGCGACACCCTGGCGCGGCTGAGCGTGGGTGAGCGGGACAGCCGGCTGCTGCAGTTGCGCCAGTGGGCCTTCGGCCCCACGCTCGGCTGCGCGGTGACCTGTCCCCGGTGCGAGGAGGCCCTGGAGATGAGCTTCGAGGTGGCGGACATCATGCTCGACTCCCCTAGGGAGCTCGGTCAGCCCCTCTCGCTGACGGAGGCCGGCTACCAGCTCGAGCTGCGCCTCCCGAACAGCCTGGATCTGGCGGCTGTCTCCGAGCAGGTAGACGCGGGTGAGGCGGTCGCACAGCAAGCCGGACGGCGACTGCTCCTGGAGCGCTGCGTCCTAGACGTACGGTGCGATGGGTCCGAGGCCTCTATCGAGGAGCTTCCGACCGAGGTCATCGAGGCCGTCGTCGAGCGGATGGCGGAGGCCGATCCCCAGGCCGACGTACAACTGGCCCTCACCTGCCCGGGGTGTGGACATCAGTGGCATGCACCTTTCGATATCCTATCCTTCCTATGGCATGAGATTGATGTCTGGGCGCAGCGGCTGCTGCGCCAGGTCCACACGCTGGCCCGGGCGTATGGGTGGCGAGAGGCGGACATCCTGGCGCTGAGCCCGACGCGCCGGCAGTTCTACCTGGAGATGGCGAGCCGATGAGCGATTTCCTGAGCAGTCTGGCGGCCAAGAGCCTCCAACAAGCGGCCGTAGTCCGACCGCGTCCAGTATCGCTGTTCGAGCCGCTCGATCGAGCCAGAGGCCCGGAAGTGGACTCGTCTTTCGGAGCCGGGATGCGCCACGAGCAGCCAGAGGGAGACGAGGCCCCGATGAGCCCTTGGTCTCACTCCCGGGAATGGCGTGCATCCTCCCCATCGGTCGAATCCGCTGCCGAATCGTCCTCATCGACAGCTGCCCGTGAGATCAGGAGCTCCAGGCGTCCACGGGAGGCGATTCCTAGAGGCGCGTTCCCACCTTCCAAAGGAGCGGGGAGACGCGGCATGCCGGACGAACGCGGAATTGACCTACGGGACGCGGAGGGCGTGCAGCCCTCAGTGCCCGGGCAGCCTGAGTCTGGGCGAAACCGTGGGGAACCTCCGGCTATCCGGCGGGACCGCACGAGGAGCCCGGCGCAGACGTCGGCGCGCGATCGCCCCTCTGCCCCATCCAAACTGGAACCAGACGCGCTTGGGAAGGACCCTGGCGACCGTCGGTCGTTCGTCCCGGAAGCGTCACGTGAACGACCGCGGAGGAAGTCCGCGGAGGAAGGGAGTGGGACAGATCTCCGCAAGCTCAGCGACACCCGCCGGAGAGGAAGGGAGTCACCGGCGCCGGAGTCAGCTCGCATCTCCCCGGTGGCATCGGTCTCACCCAGAGGCCCCCAGCGATCCAGGGAGCGCGCCTCGGAGCAGTTCCTCGATCCCGGTGTGCCAGAGTCGATGCGGTTGAGGCCGGCAGCGGGAGCTTTGCGGACGGACACCTCCGAGGAGGTGGCGCCGGAGGCGGGCCCGCGGGAGGTCGTGCGCCGCACGGTGGAAGAGGGGGATCGACGCCATCCCTGGGACGAGCGGATCACTGAGGTCTCCCGGCGATTCGAACGATCGGGCGACGGAGACAAGACACCGCATCGCTCAGGCGCTCTCGTCGCGCCGGCCTCACCGCAGATGGGGGATGGACGGGTCAGGAAACCAAAGACGTGGCCTCCGGCGGACGCCGAGACAGAGTCAAGGAGGCTACGGGCGTCCTCGTCGGAGCGGCGGGAGGAGCCGTCGGGACCCGGACAGAGCGAGAGCGTGGAGCCGCCCGCCCGGCGGGGCGTCGAGATCGAACCACGAGTCATCCGCCAGGTCGAGAGGGGACGGCCGGCGTCGTCCCAAAGCTCAAAACCCGACGACAGAGCGGAGCGCACGATCAACGTGACCATCGGTCGGGTGGAGGTGCGGGCCGCCGGACAACCGGCAGCGCCGGCGCCTAAGAAGCGACGATCAGAGCCGCCGGTCATGAGCCTGGATGAGTATCTGCGCCAGCGGCGCGACGGAGGTAACGGATGAGCAATGCCCTGGCGATCGCCGCAGTCACCGCTACGCTACGGAACCTACTATTCGAGGAGCTCCGAAGGAGCGTGTCAAATCTTGACGTCACAGCCACTCCCCCGGACCAAGCACGCGACAACAACAGTGGCAACCAGATCAACCTCTTCCTGTACCAGACCGAGATCAGCCCCCACTGGCGCAATCGACCGATGCCAGGCCAGGTGAAGCCCGGTGAGACCGGTCACCCACCCCTGGCGCTCGACCTCTACTACTTGATGACAGCGTACGGGAAGGAAAGTCAGAATCAGGAGATAGACAGCCATCAGCTGCTGGGACGGGCAATGCGCACGCTGCACGATTCTCCCGTGCTCGATCCCATAGACATTCAGAACGCCATCGCCGGGGATCTCTCGGACAGCGACCTGCACCAGCAAGTGGAACGGGTGCGCATCACACCGCAGCCGATGTCGCTGGACGAGATGTCGAAGCTGTGGAACACGTTCCAGACGGAGTACCGGATCTCGGCGGCCTACAAGGCCTCGGTGGTGCTGATCGAGAGCCAGCAGGCCGCTCGAACCCCGCTGCCTGTCCTGAGACGAGGACCGGAAGATCGGGGCGTGATCAGCCAACCGGACACCGAGCCGCCTCCGCCGCCGTTTCCGGCGATCACGGCGGTGGAGCCGGCCGACGATCAACCGAGCGCCGAGCTGGGCACTGCGCTGACGATCCGTGGATATCATCTGACCGGCGACGACGTTTCCTTGCGGTTCAGACATCCGCACATGGATGCGCCCTTCTCCATCACCGACGCCATCACGGACAACACGGCCGAGAAGATCGTCGTCACGCTATCCGATCCAGATGATCCCGAGCCCGGCATAGAGGTGTGGCCCGGGCCGCCCGGCTTCTACACCGTAGCAGCGTTGATCACCAAAGATGGCAAACAACGAGCGACGAACGAGGCGCCTTTCAGTCTTGCGCCGAAGATCACCAGCGTCGACGCGTCGCGAGCGGGCGAAGATGACGTGGAGGTCAGCGTGACCTTCAGTCCGGCGGCCCTCCTAGAGCAGCGCGTCTCGCTGCTGTTTGGGGACCGAGAGGTCCGTCCCGAGCGCAGCGGAAGCGGGCCCCACGACAGCTTAGAGGACGTTTCCGTACCGGATGTGGCGGACGGTGATTACTTCGTGCGACTGCGCATCGACGGTGTCGACAGCCTGCTGATCGATCGTACGACCCCGGAGCCGACGTTCAAGGAGTCGCAGAAGGTGACGATCCCATGACCGACGATCTAGCGCGCTGGCAAGAGGAGAACGCGGCCTATCTCTCTATGGCCCTGGCGTGGCTGCGTCGGCGCCTGGAGCACCTCGCTGAGTCTCAAGGTCCGAGGGAATCGGCGCCACGGGAGGACCGACCGTTCTGGTCGAGGTGGGTGACAGCACCGGGGAGCGCGGAAGAAGGCAACCTGGCCGCGAGCGACGAGGGACCGGGTCGGCCCCTCTACGGACGGGAGATCGCCCAGGCTGCCGGCGCGATGGCCCAGGCAGAGGCGACCGATCGCCCACCAGCCCTGGTCATCCTTGGTCGGCGCTTCGGTCTCTCGCGCTTCGAGCGCGAGGTGTTGCTGCTCTGCGCCGCAATGGAGCTCGATACGCGGACCGGCAGGCTGTGCGCCCGAGCCCAGGACGATCCGGCTCGCCCTTATCCGACCTTCGCCCTGGCTATGGCGCTGTTCGACGAGCCGGCGTGGGACGCCCTCTCACCGGAGCGTCCCCTGCGCTACTGGCATCTGATCGAGATCAACCAACGCGACAGCCAGCCGCTGACTGCCAGCCCGCTGCGCGCCGACGAGCGCATCGTCAACTACGTGAAAGGGCTCAACTACCTAGACGACCGACTGTCGCCCCTCCTGATTCCACTGGACGTGGAGTGGGGCGAGGCCGCGCTGGCCCAGTCGCAGTTGCGTGCCGTCGAGACCATCGTGGAGCGCCTAGAACGGGAGGCGGCAAGCGGCCCGGTGCCCGTCATCCAACTGGTGGGGCCGAACGCGCTCAGCAAACAACTGGTCGCCGGGCGCGTGGTAGGGACGCTGGGCCTCCGCCTCTATCGGTTACCGGCCGACCTGCTGCCGACCCAGGCCGCGGATCTGGACAACGTCGCGCGCCTCTGGCGGCGGGAGAGCAACCTCCTGCCGGTGTCGCTCTACGTGGACGCCCTTGAGATCGGCGAGGGCGCGCCGGCCAATGAGGAATCGCCGCCGCTGCACCGCTTCCTGGTTCGGAGCGACGGCGTCTTCTTCCTGGACACGCGTGACGTGCAGCCCCACATTGGACGGCGCAGCCTGACGCTAGACATCGGCAAGCCGACGCCGGCCGAGCAGCAAGGCGCCTGGGCCAACGCCCTGGGAGAAGAGGGCACCGGCGACAGTCCCGCCAGCCTGGCCGGACAGTTCAACCTGAACTTACCGACGATCCGACGGATTGCCCGCACGGTGCTGTCGGAGCCGGCGGACGGTCCGGAGGCGCTGCACGACCAGCTCTGGACCGCGTGCCTGGAGAGGACGCGGCCCCGGCTCGACAAGCTGGCCGAACGATTGGAACCGAAGGCGACGTGGCGGGACATCGTGCTGCCGCAGGAGCAGATGGAGCTGCTCCATCAGATCGCGGGCCAGGTGGGGCAGCGGAGCCAGGTGTACGACGCGTGGGGCTTCCGGCAGAAGATGAACCGGGGCTTGGGGATCAGCGCGCTGTTCGCCGGTGAGAGCGGCACGGGGAAGACGATGGCCGCCGAGGTGATCGCCAACGAGCTGCGCCTCAACCTCTACCGCATCGACCTCTCGGCGGTGGTGAGCAAGTACATCGGGGAGACGGAGAAGAACCTGCGCCGGCTCTTCGACGCCGCCGAGGACGGCGGAGCCATCCTCTTCTTCGACGAGGCCGACGCGCTCTTCGGCAAGCGGAGCGAGGTGAAGGACAGCCACGACCGGTATGCCAACATCGAGACGAGCTATCTGCTTCAGCGGATGGAGGCCTACCGGGGGCTGGCGGTGCTGGCCACCAACATGAAGAGCGCCCTGGACACGGCCTTCATGCGGCGGCTGCGCTTCGTGGTCGATTTCCCCTTCCCCGGGCGCGAGGAGCGGAAGCTGATCTGGCAGAAGGTCTTCCCGCCGGAGACGCCGAGAGAAGGCTTGGACTATAATCGGCTGGCGCGCCTCAATCTGACCGGGGGGAGCATCCACAACATCGCGCTCAACGCCGCCTTCTTGGCCGCGCAGGCCGATGAGCCGGTCACGATGCCCCTGATCCTGTCGGCAGCGCGGACCGAGTTCCGTAAGCTGGAGCGGCCGATCAGCGAGGCGGAGTTCCGGTGGGAGGAGGGGGAAGCGTAAGGCGTAAAGCGGAAAACGTAAGGGGTAACAGCCGAAGCGTGGGGGGAAGAGTGTGAGGCGGATGGATATCAACGTGCATATTGAGCGGGTGGTGCTGGACGGCGTGTCAGTCGTGCCCGGTCAGGAGCAACAGGTGACAGAGGCGCTGCAGGCGGAGTTGGGACGCCTGTTGGCCGAGGGAGAGGTCTCGCCGAGCCTGCTGGCGAGCGGGGCGCTGCCTTACGTCTCGGGTGACTCGCTTGAGTTGGGCAGCGGGAGTGATCCAGGCGCTCTGGGACGGGAGATTGCCCGGGCACTGTATGGAGGGTTGAAGCGATGAGCACGCGTCTACAGGTACAAGAGACCAAACCGTCGACACCGACGTTTTCATCTATTCCGTTTACGAGCGGTGTCTTGCAGCGGGACCGAGCATTAGGCACGACGACAAGGACAGCCGCCAGGCGTCAACCCAACACAGACCGACAGCAAAGCGCAGGGGTCGGGAGGCAGACGCCAACCGGAGCCCTGCCCGCTCAACCCGGATTCGAGCGAGATTTCAGTGGGGTCAGCGTCCGCGGGACCTCGGCAGAAGCGATGCAGGCGAAGTTGACCCTAGGATCTTCAAAGGACGCATATGAGCGAGAGGCGGACCGGATCGCCGACATGGTCTTGCGCATGGCCGGCCCTGGTGGCGCGGAGACGCCGCCGATTGAAGTGAGTGAGGGAAGTGCCCGAGTACAGCCGAAGGCCGGCTCAGAACACGCATCCACGGTGACGCCGCAGATCGAAGCGGATTTGTCGACGCTCAGGAGCAACGGTGGCCGACCGCTCTCGGGGTCAGCGCGGGCGTACTTGGAGCCACGTTTCAATCAGGACCTGAGTGCTCTGTCGATACACACCGGTCCGAGAGCTGAAACCCTGGCCCATTCAGTAGAGGCGCGAGCATTCACGGTGGGTCGAGACATTGTCTTCGGGCCAGGGGAGTACGCCCCGAATACGCAAGAAGGCAGATGGTTGCTGGCCCACGAGGTCGCCCACGTGATGCAGCAACGCGCTTTAGATGCAAGAACGGATTCATCGCCGAGAACAGATCAGGAGATTCGGCGCGCTGAACCGACCACATCGATAACGATCGGGGCAGTTGCTGCGAAATGCATCGTAGGGGCCATTGCCGGCGTGCTTTTTGATTCTGCCATACAGGCCGTACTCCACTCTATCAGCGAATGGACATGGAGATTCTGGGAAGCCAGCTGGGACTACTGCTCCATGATTCTCTCGGCCGCGATCGGCTGTATCGCCGCCCCTGTCGGGGCAGCCACCTTGGAGCCTTGGGTGGCGTCGAAGCTGGGCCCCAAGCTGGGGGGCATGGCAGGCACGCTTCTCGGCAAGCTCTTGCTCTTTGTCTCCAAGAAGGTGGCTGTGGCGATCCCCAAAGGTATGGTAAAGGCCTTGGCCAAGCTCGGATGCATAAGCCCGGAGCAGGCCAATGAGCTAGGGGTACAACAGGGCGAGCCAGAAGAGCCAATCGAACCGGTACCCGCGGAACCAGAACCGACGACACCGGAACCGAAACCCACGCCTGAACCTGCGCCATCCGTGGCGGGGAGTTGCCAGCCGATGTCCGGAGATGTCGTCGGCGAGCGCGTTCTGATGAAGGTGAACACACCCGATTTCCTGAACCGCGCCGAGCGAGAGAAGTTTGAGAGGTTGTCCGATTCCTTGGCCAGCAGCCGGGACAGGGTGGAGGTTCACGGCATGGCCAGCGTCGATGGGCCCCTTGCCTACAATGAGAGACTCTCTTGCGAACGTGCGATCACCGCGACGCGAAGGCTGATGGACGAAGGGGTGGCGAGGAGCCAGATCACCGGCGTCTACCAACACGGCGAGGTCCCGGGCCCCCATCAGCGACAGCGGAGCGTCGTCCTGAAGCGCGAGCCTGCCGGTCCGACACCGGAACCAGAGCCCAAGCCGAAGCCAGAGCCAAAGCCGACTCCGACAGCTCCGACGCCCACAATGACGCTCAAGAGCATCCAGTTTGCCAGCGACCACGGTCTGATGAAAGACAACCAGACGAACTGGAGCGGTTCGGGAGAACTATATCCCGAGCCGGAATGGCAGTCGGCGGATCAGAACGGCGGAAGCGCACCGATCAGCCACACTAAGGGAGAGACTATCCAGGCGAAGGTCGTTCTGGACGTTTCGTTGGACTCTGTGTCGGGCGAGTTGGTCACGCTCAAAGGCGATGGGTCTGAGAGCTTCCTCAGTTTTCAGACATCGGAAACCCTGGGGAATGGCGATACGCAGGAATTTGCCGTGACCTCCCAGGGAAAACTTCCCGATAGGATCGACGCGTACATGAACCAAAGCATCGTGTGGAGCGCGGAGGTGGGCAAGGAGAAGCGGTTCGTGGGAGTGAGTACCGACCATAGCGTCTTCGCAACCTACGATACACCAAGAGATGACGTCACCCACAAACGCATGGCGACAGCCACACGGTTGACTAAGGGCTTTGGGAATAAGCCGCACGACATCGTCAGCGGCCAGATGTCCCGATTCCCTCAGTATAATCTGGATAAGGCGTTCACTAATCCTTGGTACGTGGCCGACGACATTAAGGAGGCTGCCGACTGTCAAACCATTGTACGCTTTGTCGACGCTGTCAATGACCAGATCGGTCTCCCCGGGAAATCAAGAGGCATCACCGTCTACGCCAAGCCCGCCTCTCCCACCGTTCCGGAGCACAGCAGCTTGACCCCGGAGGGGGGCCTCGGAATGCACAATTTACCGGAACAGCCCGGCACTGGCTACAGGCCAGGGCTCTTCGATCCCGACGGGAACTATAACAACTACGAAGCTGCGCTCGAGTTCGATTTTGGAGGAAAGAAGTTCTATCCTGGCGGAGTAGACCCGCCCGGCGTGGGGCTCAAGGCGATGAAAGAGGTTCTGTACGTCTTCGAGCAGATGGCCTGGTACAGATTTGACGAGGTCACGCGAGAGCGAGTGCCGGTGGAGACGATCTACTGTTATCAGCCGCCCTGCTGACGACGTGACAAGATGTCTTTTCGACGTCTAACGCAGCGTTAGGGCTCTGGGAAAGGAGATGGGCCTTTGTCTCGGCGAGAGAGGCAGGACGAAGAAGCGAATTCGATGGATGATGTGCGGGTAGCCCGCTGGTGTGTGGCCATCTTTAAGGGAGACTGGGCAGAGGTCACCAGCCGGGACACGCCCACCGCCGATGTCCTGGAGGACTCTGAGCAGTGGGCTGCCCGGTTCTTGCAGGATCACGCCAATCCATACGCGGAGGCTGATATAATGGAACAACGGATTCTCCTCGGCCTCGGCACCTCGCCAGACAAGTTGATCACCCATCTCAGGGAGGCCAGAGGCGGCACGGAGATCACGGTCCACGAGACGCGGCAAGATTTCATCATCAGCCATGCTCGACAACCCGGCACTGGCTCGACTGCGGAGAGCCTTGACGATGTGCTGTCAAAGACCAAATCGGTGCTCACCCGCCTACTTGTCGAGGAGCCCAGACGCATAGCCCGAGATCTTTTCGATACTTTCTCAACGCAGGCGGCGACCGTGGAGCTTGACGCAGGTGTTGTGACCCTGGTTTCGTCCTCAGATGTATCATTGGAGGCTGTCACAGAGTGGACTGATCGAGTGAACCTGATTTCGTTTGAGTCCGTGCTTCGCCTCGGTTTCTACAAGACTTATCCGGGTACAGCAGTGGGATCCTTTCGAACTGGTCTGAACTGGTATCCCCCAGAGCTGCGGAGCCAAATGGGCGTTGCACAGCGCTGAAGGCAAGAGCTGACACGGACTCCCTAGAGGCTGAAGGAGTAGCAAACCCGAGGGAGACTACATTATGGAAGAGATCAAACTGAAAAGAGGTGGTCGGGAGATCACCTTTAAGAAAGTACCTGACCACTTTGCCGTGCGCCTGAAGCAGGGGCGGGCGACCAGCGAGGCGGCGCTGACCGCGTCTACGGGCCGGCCCCGAACCGAGGTCGACCACGTGGATACCGCCGGCACGGAGAACATGGAAGTCTTCGCGGTCCAAGAGGCAGATGAGCTGGAAGCCACGATGGACGAGATGCGCCAGGCACCGGCCAGCGACGTCATCACCCACATGTATACCCTGGACGACACGCCCGGCGGCGCCGTCATCCCCACCGGCACGATCACGGTCCAGTTCAAGCCGGACGTGGAACCCGATGAGCAGGCTGACATCCTCTCGGAGCACGGCCTGGAGGTGGTGGAGGACCTTGACTTCATACCGCATGGCTACACTGTGCGGTTGACCGACGCCTCGGCTGAGAATCCGCTGAAGATCGCGGCCAAGCTGCAGGAACACGACGACATCGAGACGGCCGAACCAGACCTGAGCTTCAAGATCTCGCTCAAGTACGTGCCGCCGGACGCGCTCTATCGCGATCAGTGGCACCTGAAGAACCGGGGCGACCAGACCGGGCTCGTCGCCGACGCCGACGTGAAGGCGGAGGAGGCCTGGGAGTACACCCGCGGTTCGCGGGACGTGATCGTCTGCGTTATGGATGACGGCTTCGACCTGAACCACCCGGACTTCAACGCGCCGGACAAGGTCGTCTCACCACGGGACTTTGGCGACAACGACTTTGAGCCGCACCCAGCCGGGGCCGACGACAGACACGGCACGGCCTGCGCGGGGGTGGCCCTGGCCGAAGAGAACGGAACCGGCGTCGTGGGCCTGGCCAGCGGGTGCGCCTTCATGCCCGTGCGCACCTCCGGCTGGATCTCCGACAATGCCATCGTCAACCTATTCCAGCACACCATCGACAAGAATGCCGACGTGATCAGCTGCAGCTGGTCGGCCCAGTCCTGGAACTTCCCGCTCTCTATGAAGATGAGGGGCATCATCCATAAGGCCGCCACACAAGGGCGCCGCAACAAGAAAGGGTGCGTGATCCTCTTCGCCGCGGGCAATGAGAACCGCCCCCTGGACGGAGAGAAGGATGGGAAGGTGTCTTATCAGGGGTTTGCCCTCCACCCGGACGTGATCGCCGTGGGGGCCTCCAACAGCCGCGACACGCGCTCCAGCTACAGCAATTTCGGCCCCGAGCTGGCGCTCTGCGCGCCCTCCAGCGGCAGTCCCGGCCGGAGCATCGTCACCACCGACCGGCGCGGCAGCAGCGGCTACGGGTCCGGCGACTACACCACCACCTTCGGCGGCACCTCCAGCGCCACGCCGCTGGCGGCCGGCCTGGCCGGCCTGATCCTCTCCGTCAATCCCGACTTGAGCGCGGCCGAGGTCAAGCAGATTATGATGGATACGGCCGACAAGATCGACGCCGACGGAGAGCACAACGGGTACGACGAGACCGGACACTCCCCCTGGTACGGGCACGGGCGGATCAACGCCCATAAGGCGGTGGCCATGGCCGCCGGGGACAGCGACGAGGACCGACTGCCGGACGTCCTGTTCATGGAGCATCGCGTCAACATCTCGGTCCCCGACATGGGAGATACGGAGGACGTGATCCCTTTTCCGCTGGACGTCGACGTCAGGGAGATCGCCGTCAACGTGGAGATCAAACACACCTGGCGCGGCGACCTGCGCGTGATTCTCAGGACCCCGGGCGGAGAGGAGGTCGTGCTGCAGGAGCGGAGCGGCGGGAGCCAGGACGACCTCGTTCGCAGCTACCGCTCCATCGACGAACCGGATTTGTTTGCACCGGTGATAGGCGGCCCCGCCCAGGGGGATTGGGGCCTACAGGTTGTAGATCTGGCTGCGCGGGACGTGGGCACACTGGTCAAGTGGGGCCTGGCCGTCACCTATCAACCCTGAATTAGAACGCCCTGGATCGCCAAATCCAGGGTGAAGGCGGGAATCTCGGGCGGGCTGCGGGCGGATATCGCCCGACCACCCGCGATCCCTTCGGAGCGATTTTTGGATCTAGGTAGAGGAGCAGACGATGACCACTTTTCCCGGCTCGCCCCGCCTGCTGAAAGGCGCCCTGGTGGGCATGGACCCATCGAGACCTACGAGAGAGATCATCCTCTTCCAGTACAACCCGGAGACGCTGACCCGGCGGCTGGAGCCGCGGGCCACGACCGAGGAGCGCGCCGATAAGACGGAGTCCTACCGGCTCACGGGACCGCCGAAGGAGACGATCACCGTGACGATCGAGCTCGATGCGGCCGACCAACTGGAGCAGGGAGACGAGGAGGCCGTCAACTCAGGGATCTATCCGGCCCTCTCGGCGCTGGAGACGCTGGTCTATCCCAAGAGCGAAACCACCAAGGAGAACGTCTCCCTGGCCCAGGCTGGCAATATCGAGATCATCCCGCCAGAGGCGCCGATGACGCTCTTCGTCTGGGGGGACCAGCGCGTGCTGCCCGTGCGTATCACCAGCTTCAGCATCACCGAGCGAGCGTACGATCAGAAGCTCAACCCGATCCGGGCCGAGGTGGAGCTCTCGCTGGAGGTGCTCAGCACCGCCGACTTCAGGGCCTCCCATCCAGGGCACGACATCTTCTTGACCCATCAGACGGGCAAGGAGAAGATGGCCAGGAAGAAGATCGTCAGCAGCAGCCAGCAGTTGGGCACGTCTTTGAAGTCATTCTAAGGAGGGGTATGTTTCCCGCAACCAGCCGCTACCGCGATATTGGGACCGCTAAGTATCAGAGGCGCAACGGTGAAGAGGTCGTCTATCTGCGCCGGCGCTTCCTGCCACCGATAAGCGAGGGACGGCCTGAGAGAGAGCACGTGGTCGCCCAGGGCGAGCGGTTGGATAACGTCACCGCCCGCTATCTGGACAATCCCGAGCTGTTTTGGCGCTTAGCCGACGTTAACGGCGCCATGCATCCGGCGGAGCTGACGGCCGAGATCGGTCGCCGCCTCCGTATACCATTGTTCCAGGAAGGCTAGTTGATGCTCAATCAGGGTGTACGGCTCCAGTTGATGGTCGGGTCCTCGGCGGCGCTCCGGCCGGCGCCCTATCAGGTCGTCTCGGCCCTGCAAGACGTCGAGGTGCAGAACAACGACGAGGAGCGCGATGGCTTCCAGATCACCTTCAGCCTGGGTCGTGAGAGACGGGCCCAGGACTTCTCCTTGTTCAAGGAAGGTCTCCTCGATCCACCCCATCGGCTTAGCATCGTGGTATTCATCCGAGGGCGACGGCAGGTGCTGATCAACGGGATCATCACGCGGCACCAGGTGATGCCCAGCAACGAACCGGGCTTGTCCCAGTTGCGCGTGACAGGGGAGGATACGGGCCTACAGCTCAGCCTCGAAACCCGCGTTGAGACGCATGCCAATCTGAACGACTCGGGCATCGTGGGGAAACTCCTCGACAACTACGATGACCTGCGAGCCGACGTAAAAGCCACCAGCACGACGCCGTCGGAGGTGGAGCGGACGCCAAGCCAGCACCATAAGGACCTGGACTACATCATGGCTTTGGCCCGCCGCAACGGCTTCATCTTCTTTACCGAGCCGACGGACCAACCGGGCATCAGTACGGCCTATTGGGGACCGCGCGACCGCCAGGGTCTATCGATTCAGCCGGCTCTGTCGGTGAACATGGGATCCTTCACGAACGTCGAGAATATCTCTTTCAACTTCGACTCGCTGGAACCAGTCGAGCCGACGCTATCCATCCTCGATCCGATCACGAAGTCGTCCATTCCCATTCCTATGCCCGACCTGCCTCTGGAGCAGCTCTCGAGCCAGGCAGCCGAACCGCTGCGGAAGGAGAAACTGTCGGGCGTGGCCAAGCTGAACCCGATTCAAGCGGGGCTGCGGCTCTTGCAGGAAGCCGTAGGCTCGGCGGATGCCGTCAGGGCCGAGGGGGAGTTGGACACGCTGAGCTATGGGCGGGCGCTGCGATCCCGCCGGCGGGTCGATCTGCGGGGCGCCGGGCGGAGCCACGACGGGACCTACTACGTAAAGAAGGTGACGCACCGCATCAAACGTGGTGAATACAAGCAAAGCTTCACCCTGGTACGCCAGGGCCGAGGCGTGCTCAGCGAGGTGGTGACCCTATGAATGGAGAAGGCCCTCCCTTCTACGGCAAGTACCGCGGTGTCGTGACCAACAACAACGACCCACTGATGAAGGGCCGGGTGCGGGCCCGGGTGCCCGACGTCTACGGTGAGCACGACAGCGGCTGGGCGATGCCCAGCGTGCCGTACGCCGGGAACGGCGTAGGTCTGTTCCTGATTCCACCCGTCGACGCCTCGGTCTGGATCGAATTCGAAAACGGCGACCCGGATTACCCTGTCTGGTCGGGCTGTTTCTGGGCCCAGGGTGAGGCGCCGGCCCAGCCGACCGCGCCTCAGATGAAGGTGTTGAAGACTGAGGCCGCCACGATCACGCTGAACGACACGCCGGGGGCCGGAGGCGTCACGATCGAGACCCAAATGGGCATGAAGATCGCCATCACGACCACGGGGATCGAGATCGACGACGGCCAGGGCGGCGTCATCAAGCTGACCGGGCCCAAAGTGACGATCAATAACGGAGCACTGGAGGTGATCTGATGCCCGGGTTTCTGCTTCACCAAGGGGCGACGGTACTCTGCATGCACGCCGGCCAAGCTCAAGCGACGGTCCCGAATCCGCGGGTGAGAGTGAGCGGGCAGCCGATCGTGACACAGCCGAACCCTCACGTCGTGGCCGGCTGCACGCTGCCCCCGCCACCGGCGGCCAACGGGCCCTGCGTCACGGCCCAGTGGGTGACGGCGGCCACCCGTGTCCGAGCCAGCGGTCAGCCCGTGTTGCTCCAGGACAGCCAGGCCGTTTGTGCGCCGACGGGCACACCGGTGAACATCGTCGTGACCCAGACGCGGGTCAGGGGGACGTGATGAACATCGACTATCCGTTCCATTTCGATGGCCGGGGTCGGACCGCGACGACCGGCGACGAGGATCACATCCGCGACATGATCGAGCAGTTCCTCTTCACCAACCCGGGAGAGCGCGTCAACCGCCCGGACTTCGGCAGCGGTCTGTTGGAGATGGTCTTCGAGCCCAACAGTCCCGAGCTCGCGGCGGCACTCCAGCACACTATCCAGGCCGGTTTGGAGCGCTGGCTGGGCGATCTGATCGAGACGCGCAGCGTGGAGGTGACCAGCCAGGAGGCGACGCTGCGAGTGGTGGTGCAGTATCTGGTACGGCGCACCGGCGAGCGCCGCAGCGAGACGTTCGAGCGGGGCGGTGGGTGATGAATGAATCGCGATTGATCTGTCAAGACGAAAGACGTCGCCACGAGGTCCGCGAGAAGAAGGGTTTCAACGGCCTCGACTACCTGGAAGTGAGCGACGATCAGCGCACGTTGACCGTCTACTTTCTCAACAAGGCTCCCCAGGGCATCGGAGTGGAGAACGTACACATCACTGGTGGACGGCGGGTCCGTGACATCCAAGTGACAGAAGTACGGGTCTGCCGCAGAGAACGCGACGAGCGAGACGACTGTATGGTCGTCAGAGTGAACAAACCAGGTGACTTCTCCACCTATCAGCTGTGCTTGGTCGGCCTGGACGATGAGACGGAGATCGATCCTCGCTACCGATGCCTGGCCTTCAGCTTCAAGGTCGGCTGCCCCAGCGACTTGGACTGCAAAGCCAGGCCCGTTTGCCCGCCGGAGGAACGTGAAGAGCCTGAGATTGATTACCTGGCAAAGGACTACGCCAGCTTCCGCCAGCTCATCCTGGACCGCCTGGCGCTGATCATGCCCGGATGGCAGGAGCGCCACGTGCCCGATATCGGCGTCGCGCTGGTGGAGGTCCTCGCGTACGTGGGCGATCAACTGAGCTACTACCAGGACGCAGTGGCGACGGAGGCCTACCTGGAGACAGCGCGGCAGCGCATCTCGGTGCGGCGGCACGCTCGTTTGGTGGACTATCGTATGCACGAGGGATGCAATGCCCGGGCCTGGGTCCACATCCGGACGAGTCAGGATCAGCCGCTGGACGCGGAAGAGGTCTGGTTCATCACCGGCATTGCTGATTTGCTCCCCCCTGGCAAGCGCAGCGTCGGCAAGCCGCTCACGCCAGACGATGTGCGCCCGATACCAGGCGGCACGTACGAGGTCTTCGAGCCCCGGGGCGTGGACGCGATTCACCTCCGCGAGGCCCACAACTGCATGCGCTTCTACACCTGGGGCGACGCCGAATGCTGCCTGCCTGCGGGCACCACATTCGCCACCCTGCGAGATCAGTGGGTGGTGGAGCAGCCGGACGAAGGGGAGCCGGGCCCCGACAAGCCGCCGGTGGAACAAGTTCCCGTCGACCCATCCGGGAAGGAACCGGACCGACCGCGGGTCGTCGGGCGCGAGCTCAACCATCTCGAGCGTGGCGACTTCATCCTCTTCGAGGAGATCACCGGGCCGGAGACCGGCAATTCCGCCGACGCCGATCCGCGCCGACGTCACATCGTGCGCCTCACGCGCGTCGAGCGCAGCCAGGATCCGCTGGTTACCGAGGCACCGGAGGCCGCCGCCTGGCCTGCGGAGGAGGAGCTGCCGATCCCGGTGGTGGAGATCGAATGGGCCGAAGAGGATGCGCTCCCTTTCCCGCTCTGCATCTCCACCGTGGGACCGCCGCCTGATTGTGAGCTTCTTGAGGACATCAGCGTCGCCCGAGGGAACGTGATCCTGGTGGATCACGGCCAACGCATTGAGGACGAAGATCTGGGAACGGTGCCGGTAGCGAGGGACGAGGTCCCCTGCGGCGACGCGTGCGATCCTGCTGAACTCCAACTGATAGCCGGTGACTACGGGCCGCGCCTGGAGAACGGGCCCTTAGTCTTCAGCCAGCCGCTGCCGGAGAGCGGGCCAGCCGCCGGGCTGCTGGTTCAGAAGCCGAGGCGGGCGCGCCCCTCGATCGACCTGCGCGCCATCCCCGCCCTGCCCGACGGCTCCGACACGCTGTTTGATGCCAGCGGCCTCGAGGATCCCCGACAACTCGCCAAGCAGTTGCTCGAGCGCGCCACGCCGGCCGCTCGAACTCTCTGGAGCCAATTGTCGCGAGAGATGCAGGATGCGCTGGCTGGCGTCGAAGATGCCGAGGATCTCACCGACGAGGAGCTGGCTCAACTGGTCGACGACCTGCTTCAGCATTGGCAGCCTCAGCCCGACCTGATGGCCAGCGAACCAGGCGACCGCCACATCGTGGTCGAGATCGACAATCAGGGCCGAGCCCGCCTTCGCTTCGGCGATGGCGAACTGGGGCGGCTTCCCCAGGCGGGCTCGCACTTCCTCGCCACCTACCGGGTGGGCGGCGGACCGGCGGGCAACGTCGGCGCCGAGGCGATCGCCCACATCGTGGTGCGCAAGCCTCGGCTCAACGGCATCACCCTGGAACCGCGCAATCCTCTCCCTGGGGAGGGAGGCACTCCACCGGAGCCGCTGTCCGACGTCAAGCTTCTCGCCCCGCACGCCTTCCGCGACCAACTGCAACGAGCCATCAATGCCGACGATTACGCCGCAATCGTGATGCGGGACTTCCCCGAGCGGGTACAGCGGGCGGCGGCCGCCCTGCGATGGACGGGCAGTTGGTATGAGGTGATGGTGGCGGTGGACCCTCGGGGCGAGACGGAGCCCGAGGCGGAGCTGCTGCAGGCAATCGAGCGTCATCTCCGCGCCTACCGGCGCGTCGGTCACGATCTGGCAGTGGAGAGAGCCCACTATGTGCCGCTGGATATCGCGCTTAGGGTCTGTGTGTCACCAGACTACTTGCGCGGCCACGTCAAGGCGGAGCTGCTGAAGGTCTTCAGCAACCGGCGGCTGCGCGACGGGCAGCTTGGTTTCTTCCATCCCGATAGGCTGTCCTTTGGAGAGGGCGTCTTCGTGAGCGATTTGGTCGCGACGGCCCAGGCCGTGACAGGGGTGGAGAACGTGATCGTCGAGAGGCTGGAACGTCGCTATGAAGGTCCGAACCGAGAAATCGAAGAGGGCGTACTGCCCCTGGCTCCGCTGGAGGTCGCCCGACTGGATAACGACCCCAGCTTTCCGGAAAACGGCAAGCTGACCTTGACTATGGAAGGTGGACGATGACGCGAAATCAGAACGACCCTAGGGAAGCCTGCGGCTGCTGCGAGGGGATTGAAAAGCTGACTCCGCTTCCCACGGCGAATCGGCCTGGACTAGATCGACTCACCTACCGGGTTGGCACCCATTCGGCCTTCCTGGAGACGATGAAGGCGCGCCTGACCGATCTCTATCTGGAGCTGGAGGAGGGCGAGGAGAAGAAGCGCCCCCTGGGGAGGCTGACCACGCGGGAGGCGAGCGACCCGGCCATCGCGTTGCTCGACGCCTGGGCTACGGTGGGCGACGTGCTGACCTTCTACCAGGAGCGCATCGCCAATGAGGGGTATCTGCGGACGGCCACCGAGCGCCGCTCCATCCTGGAGCTGGCTCGCCTTATCGGCTACGCCCTGGGGCCGGGGGTGGCGGCCAGCGTCTATCTGGCCTTCACGCTGGAAAACGGAAAGCAGGTCGAGATCCCGGCCGGCACGCGAGCCCGCAGCAAGCCTGGTCCCGGCGAGTCACCGCAGGCTTTCGAGACATCGAAACCGCTGCAAGCACGGGCTGCGTGGAATGCGCTGAAGCCGCGCATGAGCCGGCCTCAGTATATCACAAAGGAGACGCTCGACCAGGTCGATCTGGTTCATTTCGAAGGGACCGACACCAATCTCGGCCCGAACGACCCTCTCCTCTTCGACTTTGACGATGATGAACCGGTCGTGCGTTTCATCCAGAGCGTGGATGTGCAGCAGGCAAAAAACCGCACGGACGTCAAGCTCCAGACTCCTACGGTCAGTGGCCAGGCGATGATCGTGCGAGATGTGACTGCGAAGCGCCAGGAGATACGCCAGACCACCCGTGAGTATCTCAATCTCGAGGACTATGAGGTTTCGCTGGATACCCAGATGGCTCGCCGCGTCGTCGGCACGCTGGAGGAGATGGAGGCGAGGCTGGCGCGTGAAGAGGATCCGGCGGTGATCGAATCAGCCGTGGACGAGGCCCTGTTGTCGCTTCGCGAGGAGCACCGGACGGCTGAGACGTACAGATACGAGAACCTGGAGCCCTGGGTCGGCGGACTGGTGGAACGACTGGAGCGTGATAGAGCGGAGTTGGCAGACATACGGACGGGCGGCGCCGGTACACGCGCTTTGGCAGCGGCATCCGACCGACGACGGGAGGAAGAGGGCGGTAATCGAAGTGAGCCGAACGCCCTGACGGATCTAGGTGACCTGGTCGGGCCACTGCTGGAGCCACCCTCGGAGCAGCCCGCCAACGCGCTGCACCTGCGACGCACGATTCGGCAGGTCTTCGGGGCCGACACCGATTTCGCCCCGCGCCTCCTGACGACGGTCAAACCGCAGCTCAAAGGAACGCTCTACCCCGCCTGGGGCAGTGCTGAGGTGACCACACCGCCAGCGCTGAAAGCGGTCGACGTGCTGCGTCGGAAGGCATCCCCCTTTGGCCACAACGCCCCGCTCAAACCGATCTTCGATGAGGAAGGTCGCATCGATCATTACGAGGAGTGGCCGCTCGGCGAACTCACCCTGCTCGAGATCACCCTAGTACGGTCCAGACTCGATATTGAAACGACTGCTCCCCCGACTTTGCAAGCACGGATCGGTATCAGGCAAGGGCAGAGGGTGAAAAGCAGCATCATGCCGATACCGCTTCAGCCCCCTGACGGCACTAACACGAGAGAGTCGGATGTGCTCGTGAACGGCGAGACAGTCAGCGTTACCACAGTCTACGGCGGACAGGGGAGCCTTGAGCAGGTCACGTTCGACTTCAGTAAACGCGATCGTGCCATTGCTCTGAAGTTTCTTGCTGAGAACTCGGAGGAGGCGCGTGATAGCTTCCAGATACAGATCTCTGATGGCGACGTGACGGTATTCGATGAGACCATCAGCGCCGGACAGCGGGTCGCTCGCCAGCAGGAAGGGCACACGGTCAAAGCCAGCTACCCACCCGCACCAGGAGAGCCGGGATTTCTCTCTATATCGGACGGCGCCGTCTCCGCAGAAGCACGCCGCGTCATCACCCTGGATACCACCTACGACGCCATCGTGCCAGCCAGCCTGGTGGCCCTCAAGCGACCCGGGTGGTGGAGGCCACAGATATTCGAGGTCATCGCCGTCGACACAGTCTCCAGGGCAGACTATGGTATTAGCGGTAAGGCCACGCAGTTGGCGTTGGATCGCGCCTGGCTCACGGATAACGATTTCGACCTCTCGTTGATGCGAGGCACCAGCGTCCTTGCCGTTAACGAAGGGTTAAGTCTCGCCGAGACACCGATGGCGGACGACGTTGCCGGTATGGACGTCAACCTCGACAGCCTCTATGATGGGCTGGAAGGCGGACGGTGGGTGATTGTCTCCGGCGAACGCACCGATATCCAGGGGACAAGCGGGGTAATGGCCAGCGAACTGGTCATGCTGGCCAGCGTCACTCAAGGTCCGCACACGATCACGACGGATGAGGGCGAGATCGATCTGCCCGGCGACACGGTTCACACTAAGATTCATTTTGCCAACGGCTTGAGCTACACGTACAAGCGTGATACCGTCACCATCCACGGCAACGTGGTCAAGGCGACCCACGGAGAGACGCGGGAGGAGGTACTCGGCAGCGGCGACGGGAGCCGGGCACGGCAGCAGTTCGAGCTGAAGAAGTCGCCGCTGACCTACCTGGCGGCGCCGACGCCCAGCGGGGTGCAAAGCACGTTGGAGGTCCGCGTCAACGATGTCCTCTGGCACGAGGCCGCCAACCTCTTCGAGCTGGAGCCGCTCGATCGGGGCTATGTCACCCGCACGGACAACGAGGATAAGGTGACCGTCATGTTCGGCGACGGTACCCACGGCGCCCGCCTGCCATCGGGTATAGAGAACGTGCAGGCCGTCTACCGAAAGGGCATTGGCAAGCCCGGCAACGTGGACGCGGAGCAGATCAGCCTGCTAGCGACCCGCCCCCTGGGCGTGAAGGAGGTGCTCAACCCACTGCCGGCCTCGGGCGGCGCGGATCGAGAGAGCCGCGATCAGGCCCGCCGCAACGCCCCGCTGGCGGTGATGGCGCTGGACCGGTTGGTATCGGTGCGCGATTACGCCGACTTCGCCCGCACCTTCGCCGGAATCGGCAAAGCGAGCGCCGCCGAGCTCTCCGACGGGCAGCGCGAGGTGGTCCATCTGACCATCGCCGGAGCCGACGACATCCCCATTGACCGGACCTCAGATCTCTACAAGAACCTGCGGCGAGCCTTACTCACGTTCGGCGATCCCTACCAGCCCCTTCAGATCGACGTGCGGGAGATTAAGCTCCTGGTCATCCGCGCCAAGGTGCGTCTGCTGCCGGACTACGCGTGGGAGTTCGTCGCGCCGGAGATACGGACGACCGTGCTGGATACGTTCAGCTTCCAGCGCCGAGAGCTGGGGCAGGACGTGACACGCGGCGAAGTTATCAGCACCATTCAGCACGTCCCGGGCGTGGCCTACGTCGACCTGGACATCCTGGACAGCGTGCGGGAGGGGCTCAAGCCGAGCGAACTGAAGAGCCTGGTGGACAGATTCGAGAAGGAGGACCAACCACAAAGGCGGGTCGCCGCCAGGCTGGCCAAGATCAACCGGGGCGTCACCAATCCAGACGAGCGAATCATGCCGGCCCAGATCGCCTATCTGGACCCTGATTTGCCGGACACGTTGATGCTCGAGGAGCTTTAGGCGCGTGATGGAGTGAGCTTATGACCGATAAAGATCGACTCTACAAGCTTCTGCCGGTGGTCTACCGCCGGCGAGATGCGGAACAAGGCTGGCCCCTGAGGGCTCTGCTGCGCGTGATCGCCGAGCAAGTGGAGGTCGTCGAAGAGGATATCGAACAGCTCTACGAGAACTGGTTCATTGAGACCTGCGAGGATTGGGTCGTCCCCTACCTCGGTGACCTAATCGGGTACCGGCCGGTTCACGAGGCAGGAGAACCGGGTGAAGCGACGACCGAGCGCGGACGGGAGCGCAATAGGATTCTGATTCCCCGTCGTGAGGTAGCCAACACCATCCGTTCTCGCCGCCGCAAGGGCACGTTGGCGCTGCTGGAGGAGCTGGCGCGCGACGTGGCCGGCTGGCCGTCGCGCGCCGTCGAGTTCTATAAGCTCCTCGGGCGGTTCCAAGCTATCGATCACCTCCACCTCGAGCGGGGTGAGACCGCGGATCTGCGCGACGGTGACGCCATCGACCGCTTGGATGGCCCCTTCGACGAGCTGGCACATACGGTGGACGTGCGCGCCGTCAACTCGCACCGCACCCGAGGCTGGCACAACATCCCCAGCGTGGGTTTGTTCCTCATGCGGCTGAGAGCCTATTCGGTGACCGAGACACCGGCCTACTGCGCCGAGAACATCGGTCCCCATTGCTACACCTTCAGCGTCCTGGGTAACGACACGCCCCTCTACACCCGTCCGGAGTCGGAGCTGGCGCCGACGCAGATCGCTGGCGAGTTGAACCTCCCCGTTCCGATCCGGCGTCGGGCCTTCGAGGAGCGAATGGACGACTACTATGGGATGGACGAGGACGGCGAGATCAGGAGCCTGCAGATCTGGGAGGGCCTCCCGCCCATGAATCCTATCGGGGTGGAGAACGAGAAGCGGATCGTGGCCGCCGATCTGAGCGACTGGCAGTATTTGCCGCAGCGGGGAGAGGTCGCCGTCGATCCGGCCCTAGGCCGGATCGCCTTCCCCCCGAGCCAGCTGCCAGAGGAAGGGGTCTGGGTCTCCTACCACTACGGCTTCAGCGCCGATATCGGCGGCGGTGAGTACGGCCGACCGATTTCACAGCCCCGGGAGCATATGCGGTATCCGGTGGGACGAGGAGAGCGTTTCGACACGATCTGGAAGGCCCTCAATCAATGGAAGAAGGACCTGAAGGAAGCCGAGGAGGCAGGCGACGAGGCGCTTGGTCAAGCGCTCCGGAACGGCGTGATCGAGATTACGGACAGCGGCGTGTACGTGGAGCAATTCGACATTGAGCTGAAGGAGGATCAGTCGCTGCAACTCCGCGCCGCCGACCGCGTCCGGCCCATCATCCGCCTGTTGGACTGGCAGACGGGCAGGCCCGACTCGCTGACCGTGAGGATGGAACCGGGCGCTCGCTTCGTCCTAGACGGCCTCCTGGTGACAGGTCGCGGGATTCACGTCCGTCACAAGCCCTCCGACGAATCGGTAAAGACAGCCGAGAAGGCCTATCAGCGAGAGGAAGGGGGAGAGCCCATCCAGGTGAAACGGAAGCGATTAGGGGTTCACATCCGTCACACCACGCTGGTGCCAGGCTGGTCCATCGGTCCCGATTGCGAACCGCGGCGACCGACGGAGCCGAGCCTGGAGCTATTCAACCTCTCGGGGCGCCATCGAACCGCATGCGTCACCATCGAGCAGAGCATCGTCGGCTCGATTCAGGTGCAGCAGGATGAGGTGGAAGCCGAGCCTATCGAAATCCGGGTCAGCGACAGCGTGCTGGACGCCACCAGTTCGGAGCGAGAGGCCCTGGGCGCGCCCGGTTGGCCGCTGGCCCACACGGTGCTCACCATCGCACGCGCCACCGTCTTCGGGCGGATTCAGACCCACGCCATCGACCTGGCGGAGAACAGCATCTTCGTGGGCCAGATCCGGGTCGGGCGCCGACAGCGCGGCTGCATGCGGTTCTGCTACGTCACGCCGGGATCGCGCACGCCGCGGCGCTACCGCTGCCAGCCCGATCTGGTGGAGAAGCCGATCCTGGAGCGGTTGGAACCCAATGAGCTTACCCCAGATGAGAGGGAGCGTCAGCTGGCCCGGGAGCGCTTGCGAGTGCGGCCTCAGTTCGAGAGCACGCTCTACGGCAAGCCCACCTACTGCCAGCTGGCCAAGAGTTGCGCCGAAGAGATCGTGCGTGGGGCCGACGATGAGTCGGAGATGGGCGTCTTCCACGATCTTTATCAACCTCAGCGGACCGCGAACCTGCGGGTCCGTCTTAACGAGTACACGCCGGCCGGTGCAGAAGCTGGCATCATCTACGCCAGTTAGGAGGACAACGATGAAGGGCGATTTTTCCCGAAATACCTTCGATCCGCACAAGCACTTCACCCGCGTGCTGATGCAGCAGGGAAGGGTGCAGCTGGACGCCGACTGGAACGAACAGTCCGCCCTTCTTCTGCACTACGCACGGACGCTGGCCGCGGATTTGATCGGCCCCCACGGGGGACCGGCGGATGAACTGGGCTTCGAGATCGAGATGGACGAGGATGAGATCACCGTTGGGCCTGGGCGCTATTACGTGGCAGGCATCCCGTGTGCGAACGAACCAAAGACAGACGAGGATGGTAACGTAGTGCCGTTCCTCTACGAGGATCAACCGGGCTATCCGTTCCCTGACAGCGACGCGCTGGAGGAAGGGGGCCACTACCTGCTCTATCTGGACGTGTGGGAGCGGCACGTGACCCATATCGAAGAGCCGAGCATCCGCGAGGTGGCCCTGGGCGGACCCGATACGGCGACGCGCACCCAGGTGATCTGGCAGGTGAAAGCCCTGTCATTTCAGCCGGGAGACGAGGGGGAGGGAAACGAGGCGCGGATCGAGGAGTTGGAGGAAGAGCTGGAGGAGTTGCAGGCTGCCCTCGCGGAGGCAGAGGAAGCCGGGAACGAAGCACGCGTCGAGGAACTCCAGGAGAGGATAGAGGAAGTAGAACGCGAGATCGAACGGCTGCGGGAGGAAGAGGAAGCTCCGGACTCGTCGGACTGCGAGGGATTGCTGGACGACGCGCAGGGCAGAGGTGAGATGGAGCGCTCATCTCTGCGCGCCGAGGCCTACGTGGAGACTCCGCCAGAGGATGCATGCATCACACCGCCGGAGGCTCGCTACCGGGGCGCAGAGAATCAGCTCTATCGAGTGGAGATCCATGATGGAAGCACGGCTTACGATGGGCCGACCTTCAAATGGTCGCGCGACAACGGCTCGGTGGTGGCAGCGTGGATCGGGCGGAGAGGGAACGACCTGATCGTAAGCGGCGTGCGCGACCGGAGGCGGGGCTTCGCCGCCGGTGAGTGGGTGGAGCTGACGGACGATGCGAAGGAGCTTCGAGGCGAACCTGGCACGATGGTCCGGGTGGTCAAGGCGGAGGGCGATCGCGTGACCATCGATCCCGAGACTGCGAGCGACAGCGTCGCGTGGAGCGAAGACCTGAAGAACCCAAAGGTCCGCCGCTGGGATCATGAGGCCTCGCCTCCGTTGGGCGCTGTTCCCCTCGAGGAAGGTAAGTGGCTCGACCTGGAGGACGGTATCAGGGTCAAGTTCGGAACGGGCGGGACGTACTACACCGGCGATTACTGGCTGATCCCGGCGCGGACCGCCACCGGCGATGTGGAATGGCCCAAGGAGCTGGATGACGAGGGGAAGGTGAGACGAGACGCCGACGACAATCCAATCCCTGAGGCTCTGCCGCCCCGCGGCATCACGCACTACTACGCGCCGCTGGCCATCATCTCGGACAACGGCATAGAGAGGGACTGCCGACGGCGGTTTGAGCCGCTCGCGGTCCCGATGTAGGGAATCGCCCGACCGCTCCTGTTGGTGAAGGGGGTCAAGAACGAGGAGGATGGGTTTTCAGCAACGCGCGACGGGCTTCCCAGACGGGTAAGACTGGCGCGCTGACAAGCGTCAGCCGGTGTCCACCGGCTCCACTTCCGAGAGAATCTCCCGCTGGCGGAGGGCCTCCGGTGGTTCCGACTCCTGGCGCCGCTTTCGCCACTGATAGACCGCGCCCAACAGAACCGCCGGCAGACCGACCGCGGCACCGAGGTACGGCCAAGGTGCGAGCCGCGGCTGTGCGGAGAAGCGATCCATGTTGAAGAGAATGAGCATCAGAGCGGTCCAAACGGTGAGGAAGTTGGGGATCGCGTCGCCCGAGCGGAGAAGCCCCAGGCCGCGGGTCCGGCGCCGCGTCAGCGGGTAGAGTAGGTTGCTCCCCATAAAGCCCAGTTGATCCTCCAGAACGTGGGCCAGAAGCCCCATCCCCACCACCAGACCGACCCACAGCGGCATTGACGTAACGCTCCCTTGCCAGCCCTCAATCAGTGTGGCGACACCCGCCGCTGCCAGCCCCAATGCCGCAGCCAACGTCAGGCTGTGGGACCAGCGGCGGTGCCAATCGAGGAAGTGGATGCGAAGCTGGTCAGCCTCCCGCTCGAAGCGGAAGGAAGGACCGCTGAAGATGTCGACCGCGATCTCCTCGTCGTACGTGTGGACCAGCGGCGCGCCAACTGGTATAGAAGCCTCGGCGCCGCGGGGCTCCGACTCCGGGAACGGCCTCTGACCGGTATCGACCACGGGCCCGATCCGGACGGCGACCTCGCCTTCCTCCGCATCGAACCGGACGGTGTACTGGCGCCATCGGTCGGGCCCCAGTCGGATGGTGTGGAGCATGACGCTCCGCGGTTCCCCACCCTCGTAGGCCGCCCGCATAGCTTCGGCGAGTTGACGGGCCATTCTGCCGGGTTCGGGCCCAGGGCCGGGATCGATCTCGAGATCGTACTGCTCAAGATACCTCAGGAACTTAAAATCGAGGGTGTCAGGCAGGAGCGCGGCGACGCCGCCCAATACGGGCAGGATAGAACCGTCCGCCGCTCTCTCCACCACCTGGGGGAAGAAGGTTGCGATGGCGACACCGGTGACGAAATGGGCAATGCCCTTCATAGCGGTCCCCGGCTAGAACCTCCGGCCGCGGTGATAGCGCGCGGCGGCTGACTTCCAAACGAATGCGTGACCTAGTTCTTCCGAGCTAACACCGATGATGGTACTCGATCTATCTCAGGTCGGCGCCGCTCCCGTGGTGGAGCGAATCACCAACCTGGTAGAGAGCTCCCTATGCCTCTCGCCCTCGATACCGTCGTCACCCAGGGCGGAGAGGAGGAAAGAGGCGGCCAGGTCACCGTACTCGGCCACGGGCTGATGGATCGTGGTCAAGCCCACGTAGTGGGAGACGTCGTGATCGTCAAACCCTATCACTGAGATATCCTGCGGCACCCGGAGCCCCAAATCGCGTATCGTCTTCATCGCGCCGATCGCCATCTCGTCGGAGAAGGCAAAGACGGCCGTCGGCGACTGGCGGACAGCGAGCAACGCAGTCATGGCCTCGGCGCCCCCCTCGTAGGAGAAGTTGCCCGCCACGTCGAACTCGGGCCGGAACTCGATGTCATTCTCCTCCAGAACCCGGAGATAGCCCTGCCTCCGATCCCCGGGAATGGGGAAGCGCATCGGATCCTCGGAGAGGCCCGAGATGATGGCGATCCGCTCGTGGCCGAGGTTGATCAGGTGGCGCGTAGCGGCCATCGCAGCGGCGACGTTATCGCAGGTCAGCGAGGGGAAGGATTCGGTGGCCGTCTCGACCGTGACGACAGGAAGCCCCGTCTGGCGGAGCAGCTCTTCCTCGTCTCTGCCGAGAGGGACGGTGACGACGATGAGCCCATCGACCCGCCTGCTGGTAGCGATCTGCTTCAGAAGCTCCCCTCGACCCTCGGATCCCGTGACGCTGTAGCGGAGCACGTCATAGCCGTGGGCATTCAGCACGGTCTCGGCGATGATGGCTACCTTGCTGTAGAACCATTGATCAACGAGGGGGATGACGATACCGATGGTCATCGATCGCCCGGTGGCGAGGCGGGAGGCATAAGGATCGATGGAGTAATGGAGTTCCTCAGCGGCCCGCAGGACAGCCTCTCGCGTGGAGGGCGCGACGTTGGGCAAGCCGCGCAAAGCTCGGCTGACGGTAGCGGTCGAAAACCCGGACCTTTGAGCAACTTCTTCGATCGTCGGTGACATGTCCACTCCGTGAGGACGCCTGTTGTCAAGACTATGGGACCATCGTCGCAGGGCTCAGATCCACGAATGTGGAGGTCCGCCGCCACGACTACGCGTTCGAACCTGATGCTAGCACCAGCGTTGGACTGAGTAGACGACTCCTGAAAACCCTTACATGACAATCGCTCTCACTGCTCAATTATACACCAAAAATACCAGAAATGCAAGAATCTGTAGCCTTTTCGCGCCAGAGACCCCCTTGACACGGGGGTTTTCATGGTGTATAATGTAAACGCTTTCACTATAGAGCGCTACTGTTTCATCGTATCGGCTTTTCACATGGAAGCTTGCAGGCGGTGACGCTTCTCCTGTCCGGCTAGAGAGACCGCTTAGTGAGTTCCATCGCGCCTCCGCGGATAGGCCTCGGGTCATCCGCCCCAAGTCATCGTGGATCAGGAGAGTAGGGGAAGCATGGCAACTGTCGCTCCCTCCCTTCCGGAATACCGACTCGTCCCGGGCGCCACGGACGATCTGATCGCGTGGGTGAAGGCCACACAAAGCGCAGCAAGGTCTCCCTTCGAAGCTGCGCAGGCAATCGTCGGCCGCCTGGGGGCACATTACCGCGATGGACAGGCCGAGGTCGGGTTCTGGGCGCCCGAGGTGACGCGGGACGAGTTCCCGGCGGAGAGCGTCTTCTTGGAGTTGTGGACCCCTCTGGAGGCTGTTGATCTCCAGGCGAACCGGCAACGGGTAAGGTTTCGTCGTGAGCGGATCCCGCTGCAGCGGGAGGGGGAATTTCTCTGGGGCGTCATCAGCGGGATGAGCCCGGGCACGCGAAAGCGGCTGGGAACCCTGTACAGAGCAGGCTATGAGGACCGCAGCGGCACCCAGCACACCATCTCAGACTATCTCGCTTATTCCCTCCCCTTTGGCTCTTTTGCGCCGGCCGAATTCTACGACGTAGGTCGGCTGGACCGGGAACGGCAGGACCGTGAGTACTTCTCCAAACTAGATGCGAAGCCCGATCCCGACGGCGTGCCCCGCATTCAGCCTCCTTCTAATATCTTGCAAATACACGTCAGCACCGGATCTGGCAGTGGCACATTGGCCGGTCTGGCCGATGTCTACGGCACGATCGCTGAGAAGATCCGCGCTGACGAACCGCTGTCACCGGCCGAGAAAGCCTACGTTGGCTACGATGCCGTGCAGCTGATGCCTGTCGCCCCCACCGTCGAGTATGAGTCCGGCCCGCTCCTATGGCAGCCGCTTAAGGATATGCCCGCCAACGACACGGTCGTCGTCAACCTGCGCAGCCCCGATATGACGAACTGGGGCTACGACGTGCTACTGTTTGCCATGTCGGCCATCAACCCCGCGATTTTGGGAAGCGGACGCCCCGACGAACTCGTAGATCTCATCACCACACTGCACACCTTTCCGACCCACCCGATCAAGGTGATCTTCGATGTGGTGTACGGACATATCGACAACCAAGCGTTGCCCTTGCTCAACGAACGGTTTGTCGCCGGTCCCGGCATGTACGGTCAGAACGTCAACTTCCGGGATCTGGTCGTGCGGGCTCTGCTGCTGGAAATGCAGCGACGTAAGCACAATTACGGGGTCGACGGCGTTCGGGTAGATGGGGCCCAGGACTTCCAGGTGTGGGATTCGGAAACAGGCAGGATGCACCACGACGACGACTACCTGCGCCTGATGAATGACGTGGTGCAGGAGGTAGCTGGTCAACGGTACCGCCCCTGGATGATCTTTGAGGACGGCCGACCCTGGCCACGAGATGATTGGGAGTTGGCGTCGACCTACCGTGAGGTCACGAAGCAGCTGCCCAACGTCTTCCAATGGGGGCCGTTGACGTTCGCGCACAACACGCCCTTCTTGTTCACATTCTGGATCTCAAAATGGTGGCGCATACGCGAGATGGCGGGTTTCGGGAGCAAGTGGATCACCGGCTGCGCCAACCACGACACCCTGCGGCGCGGCACGCAGGTGAATACAGATGCCCGCATCAACTCCTACCTGGGCGACTCACTGCCCGAGATCTTCAAGCAAGCTTATGACAATCCTGCATCCAAGCTCTTCCACTATGCCTTCATGCCTGGCGTTCCCATGGACTTCATCAACGCCTCCGTCCGGGCACCGTGGGCATTCATTCGCAACACGGATGACAAATACAGCGTGAAGGTCGTCTCCCAGGAATCAGGGTTTCTCGACTGGGTCGTCGATGAGAAGCTCTACGCGCGGGAACGGACCTTCGCCCGCCTCACGGCCCTAGGCTTTGCCAAGCTGGAGGAGCTGCGCCGCTTTATGTGCGTGCTCGATCACGCTGTCCAGGCCACTGACTATCAAATGGAGGGTATCATCTCGCTGCTGAACGGTGTCGTGCCGCCACTGGAGGGACATCCTTTCTCAGCGGACAAACTCAAGCTAATCGCGAGAGCTTGGATGGACGACGTGCACGAGATTTGCAACGTGTCGCGTCACGCTAACAGCGTCGATCCAGGTCAGGCCGAGTTCAACCTGGCAGTGCGAGAGTTCCGGCGTGCCCGTCCCTGGCTGAGGGAGAACCTACGGGCCGAGGATCACGTCGACTACGTGCACCCCGCTGAAGGCACGGTGTTGTTCCACGGTCTCCGCCATGCACCAGACTGGCAGGAGCAGGTTCTGTTCGTAGCCAACATGGAGGGCGAACCGCTCACCATCGTGCCGGAAGCTCTTCCTGTGCCGAATATGCCAAGGGGGGCTTGGTTTCCGACGCTCGTTGCTCCCGGCGTGGAGGTTGAAAGCGCCGATCAACCTGTTGAGCTTGAGGACGGTCAAGGTGTGGTGTTCACCAGATCTAGTCAAGGTTCCCGAAGCTCAAGCAATGCTGACAGCCACCATGATGCGGGAGAGACCTGAAAGCCATTGCGCAGGCAAGCGCGGCAGTGAGCATGGCCACGGAGGGCCCTGACGAGTTGTCACGCGACGCAACGAAAAAAGGTTCGTCACGGTGGTGGATGCCTGTGGCAGAGGACATTCACGGCACCGCACGACAGACTCTTGACCTCATAGGCTGTATCGGGTATACTGGGGTAACACGCGTTACCCAGCCGCCTCAGTCAGTCGTCTCCACGGAAACGAGAGACCATGTCTAGTGCTCGTACAACACAGCGCCAGGTTGCCGACGAAGCCGGAGTTTCTCGCACCACGGTGTCGCTGGTGCTGAATGAGGTACCCGAGGCCCATATTAGTCCAGAGACCCGCTCTCGCGTTCGCGAGGCAGCCAGGCGCCTGGACTACTACCCCGACGCTGCGGCACGTCGTCTGGCAAGCGGGAAGACGCGCACTATCGCCCTCGTCTGGCACCGAGCCCCTGACAACGCGTACCGGGATGTGTTTCTCCCGGGCTTTCTGGAAGGGATCAGCCGAGCAGCCCGCCACTACGGCTACCACGTGCTCTTCCGGCCCGTCGGGGTCGAGGATCCTGACGGTTCCTATGGTGAACTGGTCCGAGGCCGTCACACGGACGGGCTGATCCTTTCTGGACCTCGGCACAACGATGTTTACGTGAGGGACCTGCACAGTGAAGGATTCCCCGTGGTGTTGCACGGGCGGGTGACGGACGTCAGCATTCCTTCTGTGGACGTGGACAACGCGCAAGGAGCCATAACGGCCATCAATCACCTGCTACAGCTCGGACATCGACGGGTTGGTATGATCACCAATGCCCCCCTGGTCTACGCAGCCAGCCGACAGCGCCTCCAGGGGTACCGAACGGCCCTGGAGATCGCCCACATCTATTATGAGGAAGCGTTAGTTCGAGAGGGGAACTTCGACGAAGAGAGCGGGTACGAGGCCATCAAGGAGTTGCTAGCGCTGGACGAACCGCCAACGGCCGTCTTTGTGGCCAGCGACGTCGTAGCTATGGGAGCGCTACGGGCGCTTCATGAGCAGAACGTACGCGTACCGGAGCAGATGGCCGTCGTTGGTTTCGATGACATCACCGCTGCCCGCTTCATCACACCAGCCTTGACCACGGTTCACGTGCCTACCTTTGGATTGGGATGGGGGGCAGGAGAGCTACTGATTCGGATCATCGAAGACGACCATCCGCGGAACCTGCATGTGCAGTTGGACACCGAACTGATCATCCGAGAAACCTGCGGTGCACGTGCCTAGCGACGCGGGCCAAGCTCTCTACGTCGGAAAGGAGCAGCCAGCGAGAGCTCAAGAGGAGGTGATGACGAAGAGAATCCAGACGCGAGGGAGAATGAAAGACCGAAGAACGCATTCGCTATCTACTTAAGGAGGAAAAGAGAAATGTTGTCTAACCGGAAGCTCTGGCAGGTGTTGTGCTTGCTGGTCGCTCTATCCTTTGTGGTGGCAGCTTGCGGGGGCACGACATCGGCCCCCACCGAAGCGCCGAGCGAGGAAGAGCAGCCCGCGGAGGAGGAACCCGCCGAGGAGGAAGAGAAGGTAGTTACCATCTTCGGGGCCTTCGTCGACGAGGATGCGAGGCGCTTCGAGGCCTCTATGGAGCCCTTCGAGGAGGAAACTGGCATCGAGGTGGAGTACGAGGGCTCGGGCGACTTTGAGACCCTGATCCTCGTGCGCCTTGAAGGCAACGACCCGCCCGATATCGCAGCCCATCCTCAGCCGGGCCTTCTTCAGAACTTCGTCGAGCAGGGACATGTCATGGACCTGAACGACTGGTTTGAGGAGGACTACCTGCAGCAGCAGTACCAACAGTCCTGGCTCGACCTGGCCACAATGGATGACCAGATGGCGGGCGTCTGGTATCGCGCCAGCGTCAAGAGCCTGGTCTGGTACCCGGTTCCCGAGTTCAGCGAGGCTGGCTATGAAATCCCCGAGACGTGGGATGAGATGCTGGCACTCTCCGATCAGATGGCCGCCGACGGCACGCCCCCTTGGTGCATTGGCATCGAGAGCAGCGGGGCGACCGGCTGGGTTGCCACCGACTGGATGGAGGACATCATGCTTCGCACCCAGCCGGCGGATAAGTATGACCAGTGGACAACGGGTGAGCTGGACTTCAACTCGCCCGAGGTCAAGAACGCGGCCGAGATTATGGGCAACATCTGGTTCAACGAGGACTACGTCTACGGCGGGACCGCGGCCATCCTGACGACGCCCTTCGGCGATGCCCCCACGCCGATGTTCGACCAGCCCCCAAGCTGCTTCCTCCACCGGCAGGCAAGCTTCATCCCCGCCTTCTTCCCGGATGACGTGACGGTGGGCGAGGACGTCGACTTCTTCTACCTCCCGCCCATCGAGCCGGAAGAGCATCCCAGACCGGTCCTAGTCGCCGGCGACCTGTTCGCCGCCTATCGCGACCGGCCCGAGGTGCGACAGGTCATGGAATACCTGACCACGGGCGAGTCCACCAAGGCCTGGCTCCAGTCCGGCGGCTTCGTCTCGCCGCACGAGGATACCCCGCTCGATTGGTATCCCACCGAGACCGACCGCAAGTACGCCGAGATTCTCTCCGAGGCGAGCGTGGTCCGATTCGATGGATCGGACCTGATGCCCGGCGCCGTGGGTGCAGGCTCCTTCTGGCAGGGCATGGTCGACTACGTCAACGGGGAGGATCTGGACAGCGTGATGCAGGACATCGACGCGAGCTGGCCTGAGGAGGAGTAGGCTTTCCAGCGATGATGTCCGCTAAGGATGAGTAAGAAGAGCAAGGCAGTCGACGTCGGACTGCCTTGCTCTCTCATAAAGGGCGGGGTCAGATGACTCTGATAAGGAGGAACCCCAATGGAACGGGATGACACGCAGCGCACAAGTTTGGTTGATCAACTCTACTACACCACCGGTCGCGTACTGGTATCCTTACTGGTACCAGTCATCACCTTCCTGGTGATGTGGCGAGGATTCATCTTTCTGCGAGATGGCGACGCACCCCAATTCGTGACCGCGGCGGTAGCCATCATCTGGGGCGTGGGCGGCGTAGCCATCCTCTTCCTGCTCTCGAACTGGTTGGTGGAGCAGATGCCCCAGGCATGGACCGACACGCTGCGGCCTTTCGTCTTCGTCGGTCCAGCGACAGCGATCCTCTCCTGGTACTTGCTGATTCCAACGATCAGGACACTGTACCTCAGTTTCCTCAGCGCTCAATCAGAGAATTTCGTGGGGCTCCAGAACTACATCTTCGCCTTCACCAATCCGGACATGCTGAATTCATTCCGGAACAACCTGCTGTGGCTGGTCATAGGCACGGGACTAAGCGTCGGTTTTGGGCTGCTCGTGGCGGTGCTGGCCGACCGGTCCAAGTTCGAGACAGTGGCCAAGTCCCTCATCTTCCTCCCTTACGCCATCTCCTTCGTCGGGGCCGGCGTGATCTGGCGTTTCATCTACTTCTACAAGCCCCCGGGACGGCCCCAGATCGGGCTGCTCAATGCTATCATCACAGCCTTCGGGGTAGAGCCTCAAGCGTGGCTGACAATTCAGCCGTGGAACAACCTCCTGCTTATCGCTATCATGGTCTGGCTGCAGACAGGATACGCGATGGTCCTGCTATCGGCGGCGCTGAAGGGTGTTCCGGACGAACTGCTGGAGGCCGGGAGGATCGATGGCGCTAATGAGGTACAGGTCTTCTTCCGCATCATCATCCCCTACATCCAGGGCACCATCGTCACGGTATCCACCACCATCATCATCTTCAGCTTGAAGATCTTCGACATCGTCTTCGTGATGACGAACGGCAATTTCGGCACCGAGGTGATCGCCAGCCGCTTCTACAAGCAGATGTTCAAGTTCCAGCATTTCGGACGTGGTGGTGCGATTGCCATCATCTTGCTGGTCGCAGTCATACCGGTGATGTGGTACAACCTGCGGCAGTTCGGCGAACAGGAGGCTTTCTAATGAGACGCCAGAAGCTGATATCGGATCTGCTCGTCAACGGCGCGCTTCTACTGCTCTGCATCCTCTGGACCGTGCCTACATTTGGTCTGCTCGTCTCCTCGTTCCGCCCTCGTGATGAGGTCAGCTCGTCAGGATGGTGGACCGTCGTCCAGGACCCCGCCGAGCTCACTTTTAGCAACTACCGCCAGGTGCTACTCGGCAAGGACGTCACCTTCGTCAATGCCGAAGGTGAGGAGATCGAAGCCAGTGGCGATAACCTAAGTCGTGCTTTCCTGAACAGCTTGACCGTCACCGTCCCAGCGACTGTCATCCCGATACTGATCGCCGCCTTCGCGGCGTACGGGTTCGCGTGGATGAAATTCCCGGGGCGGAGGCCGCTCTTCATCACAGTCGTCGCACTGCTGGTGGTGCCGCTCCAGATCGCCCTGATCCCGATCCTGCGGGACTACACTCGCTTGGACCTTAACGGCACGTTCCTGGCTATCTGGCTAGCCCATACGGGCTTCGGCCTGCCGCTGGCGACATACCTGCTTTACAACTACATCAGCGGTCTGCCCAGGGACATCCTGGAGTCGGCCTTCATCGACGGGGCGTCTCCCTTCACGATCTTCATCCGCCTGATTCTCCCGCTTTCGGTACCAGCCCTGGCGTCCTTTGCCATCTTCCAGTTCTTGTGGGTGTGGAACGACCTGTTGGTAGCCTTGGTGTTCATAGGGAGCAAGCCGGAGGTCGCGGTGATGACCCAGCAGCTGCAGGAGATGGTCGGCTCGCGGGGACAGGATTGGCACCTGCTCACTGCGGGAGCTTTCATCACGATGATCCTTCCGTTGGTCGTCTTCTTCTCGCTGCAGCGGTTCTTCGTGCGTGGCCTGCTGGCTGGTTCCGTCAAGGGGTAGACGACCCGGAGATGGGCACACCGTCCAGTTTGACGACCGGTTACGGAGTTGTCGTGTCAGCTCTGAACGGGGCAACGCTTTGGAGTTGCCCCGTTTACTCTGGATAACTATGTCTGAGGGAAACAGACCACACACAAAGCCAGCGTTCGAGTGGTCTCTGTGGGTAAAATGGATTCTGGCGACCACGCTTGGTTGGGCCTTGGGTTGGATCGTAAGCGAATTCGCAGTGGGGCTCACGGTAGGCCTGGCTCAGTGGTTTGTCTTGCGCGGTCAGCTCGAACGTCCTGGATGGTGGATCCTGGCGAGCGCAGTGGGCTGGGCAGCGGGACGTGGGCTAGCTGGAGCGGTCATACCGGCCGGGAATCCCGTCTTAATTGGCGGAACCGTGGGGGCCATCCTCGGCATCACACAATGGCTGGTGTTGCGCACTCAGGCTTCCCAATCCTGGTGGTGGATCGTCTTGAGCGCGGCAAGCTGGGGCCTGGCGTTGACCGGGTTTCTGGGAGCACCGCTCGTGGGCGCCATCGCCGGGGCTTCCACCGGCCTGGGTTTGGAACTCTTGCTGCGCTACTCGTCTCGAGAGCAGCGGGACAAGGCAGCTTGAAAACCGGTATGTCGATTCTCGATCTCCTCAACGGGCAAGTGAGCGGGCTCGACCCGGGTAGATTTGTGAGTAATCAAGGAGCCGTCACATGACAGAGTTGAAGGCCTTCATTCTGGATCTGGACGGCGTTATCACGGACACCGCCAGGTATCATTTTCAGGCCTGGAAGCGGTTAGCCGACGAAGAGGGCATCTCCTTCACGCGTGAAGATAACGAGCAACTTCGCGGTGTGTCTCGCCGCCGTTCCCTGGAGCTGTTGCTGGGAAACCACGTCTCCGAGTACATGGAGGAGGAGATACAGGAGATGATGGACCGGAAGAACGGCTACTACCAGGCCCTGCTGGAGACGATCACCGAGGATGAGTTCCTCCCCGGCGCGCGGGACCTGATCGATGGACTGCGACAGCGGGACCTCAAGATTGCCATCGGTTCGGCCAGCAGGAATACGCGCATCGTGCTGAAGAAGCTGGGTATCAGCGATGCGTTCGACGGCATCGCCGACGGGTACAGCGTCAGCCGGGCGAAGCCTGCCCCGGATGTCTTCGTTCACGCGGCAGGGCAGCTGGGCGTGCCGGTCGTGAATTGCGCAGTCATCGAGGACGCCGAATCGGGCGTCCAAGCAGCGCTGACGGCCGGCATGGTCGCCGTCGGCATCGGGCCGGAGAACCGTGTGGGAAAAGCCCACCTTCGGTACGATTCAACTGCGGACGTGAACCTCGACGAAATCCTGAGTCTCTGACGATTAGCAGCGGATGACCGGCTGCTCCTTGCGGGTCGGCGAGCCCCCTATCTTCCGGCTGCGAGGACCGCTACCATCTCCAAAGGGCAGACGCGGCTATCGGCTACCTTCTCGAAAATGGCAAGAGGAGCAAGGCCGTGAAACTGAAGAAGAATCTCTATACCGAGACGGGCTGGGAGATCGTGGAGGACAGGTTCAATCCCCAGCAGGTGGCCACGACCGGCAGCAACTTTATGATCGGCAATGGCTATTTGGGCTACCGGGGTACGATGGCGGAGTGGGAGGCCGACCGCTACACAGCCTGCATCGTCAGCGACACGTATGACGAGGCCGAGGACTGGCGGGAGCTCTGCAACGTCCCGAACGGCCTGTTCACCCGCCTGTCCGCCGATGGGGAACTGGTTTCTGTCTTCTCCGGCAAGACCGAGGACTACGTCCGTCGTCTGGATCTCCGCTGCGGCCTGTACTCGCGCGAGCAGACGTGGGAAGGGTCAGACGGCCAGAGGATACGCGTCGAGGCGGAACGATTTGCGAGCTACGATAACCCCCACCTGATCGCTATGACGTATCGATTCCGCGTGGAGGAGAATTCCCCGATGGTACTCTCCACGGGAATCGACGGAAACGTATGGAGCCTTCATGGTGAGCACTTCGAGGCATACAGGCCCTCGATGGTCGGGAATCTCCTGTTCTTCGAGACCATCACCGGTGAATCCGGGATCCAGATCGACGTCGTTGAGGGAGTGCGCATCCTCGGGACCCAACCTCGGAAAGTGGAGACGGTTCAGAGTGAGAAGCGCATTCTGCGGCGCCTCTTCTGGCTTCCCGAAGTCGACGACGAGGTGATCGTAGAGAAAGCAGTAGCGATCTACACGAGCAACGACGTAGCCAACCCCCGGCAAAGGGCCGCCGCTGATGTCCGGGCCTCGTTAGAGGCAGGCTACGATGAACTGAAGAGACGGCATCGAGTGAAGTGGGACGGTATCTGGGACGCGAGCGACGTGCGGATTGAAGGCGACCTGGAGGATCAAACGCTCACCCGCTTCAGCCTCTACCAGAACATCATCGCCACCCCCACGCACGCCCGGCTCCCCATCGGCGCCCGGGGGCTGTCGTGCCAAGTGTACCAGGGCGCGGCCTTCTGGGATCAGGAGATCTTCAACCTGCCCATGTTCCTCCACACTCGCCCCGAAGTGGCGCGGAATATCCTGGCGTACCGGCACGACACGCTGGACGGGGCACGGAAGAAAGCGCAGCGGCTCGGCTACTACGGAGCCTTCTACGCCTGGACCAGCGGCAAGACGGGCGAGGAGCTGTTTCCCGACTTCTTCTTCACGAATGTACTGACAGGGCGGAAGATCCGGAACCACTTCAACGACTGGCAGATCCACATCTCGCCCGACATCGTGTACGCGGTCTGGCACCACTACCTTGCTACCGGAGACTGGGACTTCATCGTTGACTTCGGCGCGGAGATCGCCTTCGAGGTAGCCCAGTTCCTCGTCTCGCACGCCTACTTCAAGAAGGACAAGAATCGCTACGAGTTTGTCCGCTTGTTGGGTCCCGATGAATACCACGAGAACGTGGACAATAACGCCTTTACGAACTACCAGGCCCAGTTTGCGCTCCGGGCGGCCTTGAGCATCCACGAAGCAATGGCGGAGCGAGCGCCGCAACACCTCCAGGCTCTCTTTCAGCGGCTGAGCCTCCGGCAGGACGACGTGCGGAACTGGAAGGATATGGTGGAGCTGATCTATCTCCCTCAGCCGGACCCGGAGAGCGGGCTCATCGAGCAGTTCGACGGCTACTTCGACCTGGAAGACGTTGGCCCCGAGGATGTCCGAGAGCGGCTTCTCGACCCGGAGGAGTATTGGGGTTGGCCCAACGGCGTAGCCGTCCGAACCCAGGTGCTGAAGCAGGCGGACGTGCTGCAGTTGTTCGCTCTCCATCCGGAGCGCTTCTCGGTGGAGGTGATGCGCGCCAACTACGACTACTACGAGCCCCGTACGGAGCACGGCTCCTCCCTGAGCCCTTCGGTTCATGCGCTGATCGCCAGCAGGGTCGGCTACACGGACGAGGCCTACGAGTACTTCAAGAAAGCGGCCACCATCGACCTCTACGACGCCAGCGAGAAAGTGATGAGCGGGGGGTCGTTCCTGGGCGGCATTCACACGGCTGCGTGCGGCGCGGTGTGGCAGATGGTCGTGCAGGGCTTCGCCGGCTTTCGGGTTGAGGAGAACGGCATCCGATTCGAGCCGTCCCTGCCCGAGCGCTGGGATCGGGTGGCGTTTAGACTCGTCATCCGGGACAACGTGCTCGACGTCGAGGTGACGAACCGCCACGTCGTCGTCACCGCATCGGAAGAGAACGATGGATCCGTCGCCGTCCGTGTGGAAGGAGAGACAGCGCTGCTGAGGGGCGGGGATTCGGCCACGTTAACCGTCTAGATCGACGACGGCGTTACAACAGGCCCATCCAGCGCGCCACCGCGTCCCCCACACCGCTCATCGTGAGGGCCAGCGGCAGGAGCAGGACGCCCATAGCGTTGGTGCGCCGCGAGCCCCACAACACCGGAATCAGCCCAATCCCGGCGGCGACGGCGCAAATCAGAAGACCGCCCCACCCCGTCGTCGCCACTACGACCGCCACCAGCACGACCAGGGTGCCGAGGCTGATCCAGCGGTAGTGGATCCGGCTGATTACGCGTACTACCACCCGCGTCATCAGCAGGAGCAGAAAGAACGACAGAACACCGCTGAAGACCACGCCGCCCACGGCCAGGTAGTAGGAACGCGGCGTATGGGCGGTCCAGACAGTGCTCAGCATCCACGCCATGCCGCCCCGGGTGAGGTGGAGCCGCGGGACGAAGAAGAGAAGTAGGGCTCCGCTGTAGGTGATGACCTTCGAAGCACCCTGCGAGACAAGGAACAGCCGATCGTCGCGCTGTGCCGTGGCATGACCAGCGAGAAGCCCCCCAACGCCGCCTGTGACAACGGGGAAGAAGGCGGCGAAAAGACCTCCCAACGCGCCGCCGATCGTCCCAAGGACGATTAGCCCAGGCGTCGCATCCAGCGTGGCGGAGATGTGCTGTCTCGGCAGCGTCACCCGAGAGAGGAGGTTCTGCAGAATCCAGGGGACGGCGAAGAGGCCCACAAAGGCGGGCAGCAGACTCTGATGAGCGACACGCACCGGAACCAGGCTGCGATACAGCAGGATGAATCCCAACACCCCGGAAAGCATAAAGGCGACCAGCCCCGCCGTCAGGCTCTTCCACCCATCCCACCAACGACGCCAGCCGGCGGGCGCACGGTCGGAACCCTTCGGCCATTCAGAGAGAAGCACGTATGCGATGATGGCCCAGAGAATCCAGTGGAGATGAGGTTGAAGGATCTCCCGCAGGGCGGACAAGAACGTGGGTGCCACCGGAGTAAGGAGCGCCAGGACGGCCACGCCTCCCAGCCCGCCGATTCCGCTCAGCAGGGCAGCTTCGCGCCCGCGGCCCTGGAGCAGATACTTCTGTCCGGGATGAACGATGAATACGGTGGAGTCATCGGGTGCCGAGAGGAAGACGCTGGGAATGGTGTTGAGCATTGCGTAGCCCGTAACCATCCCCACGAGAAGCATGGCGAGATGCTCCGGGGGTAGGACCGGGTCGAGAGCGGCTGAGAACGTGATGACGAGTCCAGCGACGTTGTAGACGTGCAGCGCGGGCACCAGGGAAAGCAGCGCGGCGGCCAGGACACCGACCGCGGTCAACAACAGTGAGATTGCCACGCCACCCTCCTATCCTTCCTCCCTCCGGCTCTGGGCTAGGGAGACCGCAGGACTGCCACGTCGTGCGGCAGCGCCGGCACGACTTCTAGATCTCCTTCGTAGACCTGCACGGTACCGGTAACCTGCACGCGGCATCCAGGCATGCTCAGTCCAGCGTTGTTTGCGATACGCTCGAGAAGAGGCTGCCAGATGACGACGGGGATCTCCTCTCCGGACGGCAGCGTATCATCGCGGAGGAGGACCTTCACCCCACCGGACAGCTCGAGACTGCGGTCCACCTGCCCCTCGATCATCAGCCGCTGTCCCTCGTCATCCATACCGATGGAGCCGATGTGACGCCGTTCAACGGAAGCGCCCGGCCCACGCCGCACGATCACGTCAGCGCCAGAGCCCGGCTCGATCTGGAGCTCCTCCTTGTACTGGCTGACCTGCCCGGTGGCCCGCAGAGTGGCGCCCACGTCGAGTCGGGTCCTATCAGCGCAATCATCATAGACGTCGTCCCAGATCAGGAGCACGACCCGGGCTGCGTCCTCCTCCAGTGTGAGCTTGAAGCCGTGGGAGAAGCTAACGGCATCGACCACCGTTCCCTCGACGGTGACCTCCTCGCCCACCCGATCGGATTGGACGGCCCCGATGGGCGTCACCTGGGCCTCCGGCGCTGCTGACGGTCCCGGAGGCGGCCGCGTGGGGACCGCCGACCCTATCCCCTCCGAGGCTGTCTCTACCGGCGATGGAGGGGTGACCACGCGCACGTCGGCGGGGAGCTCGGGGATCAGCTCCAACTCGCCCCGATACTCCGCAAGCTCGCCCTGCGCCTCGACCCTCGCGCCAGGCGCCAGCTTCAGATCCGGGGGCATTTCTCGCGCAAGATCTCTATACAGATCATCCCAGAGAAGGACGGTGACGACGCCGCTTCCATCGTCCAGCGCCAACTTCACGCCCTCCGAGAAGGTGTCGACGCCGGTGAGCATACCGCGTACCGCAACCCACTTCCCTGCATCGCGCCGCGCCAGTTCGGCCACGAACCGCTGAGCCGCCAGAGGCACGTGGTCGTCCAAGGAGATGATGTCCGACGTGGAAGCGGGGACGAGCTGGGCTGTGCCCTTGTAATCCGAGACCGCGGCCAGCACCTCGACCGATTGGCCGACCTCCACTGTGGGTGTGACACCGCTGATCGCCACCAAGTCAGCGTCGACGGCGACGTCGATGGCACCGGTCTCGTCGCGGAGGGTGATGAGCGTCAGGCCTGGATACGGCTCCACGATCCGCCGCACCTGGCCCCGTACAGAGACGCGTCGATAGGTTTGATCCGGAGCAATGGCCCCAATGGGACAGCGTTCTGGCTCGGCACGCGTGATGACCAGCTCTTCCGGCGCGTTGAGCGTCAGAGAGGAAAAATCCTCGCGGACGCGCAGCGTGCCCGCCAGAGCGACGCGGTCGCCGAGGGCAGGCACGCGGCCTCCTTCCACCAGCGTTTCCGTCTCGGATCGATAGGACGATACGTAGAGTTCACCCGTCCCATCGTCGAGCCAGAAGCTCAGGTATCCCGTCTGGGGATCGTAGGAGGGTACGTCAGTGCAGCACCCGGCGACGCGTACGTAGGCAAGGTTCATCCCGGCGCGGATCCGTCCGATGGAGACGAGCGGCACGTCGGTCTGGACGGCCACGTACCAGAGGACCGCCAGCCCCAGGGTGGCAAAGGCAATGGCGGCGAGTTTGACCGCGCGGATTGACATCCGACGAGAGATCCGGGCAGCGCAGTATGGGCAGGCGTCGCGCGGTCCGACGTAGCGACCGCAGCTAGGACAATGACTCATCGAGCTACTCCTGCCGTGTAGAGGTCGGTCAAAGGGCAGTCGCAGTATACATCAGCTCGCCAGCCTTGCCAACTTGGTAAGACGATCCCAGGGAGTAACGAGGCCCGTGTCGTCAGAGCGGACAACGTGCATCGCTTCAGGGCTCCACATGCGGGTGCTGCAGGGTTATCCGATTGACTTCTGATCGAACCAGCCTATACTGGCTTTACCCGACAGCGTCAACGGGGTCACGGTTTCCGGTAGGGTCAGGGGCAGACCGCCCAGGGCGGGCGAAGGAGGTGCGAGATGGACCTGGAGGAAGCAAGACGCGCCAAAACAGCGTACGTGGACGCTCTGCTACGTAAGGAGAACGTGGTAGGCTGCGGCGTGGGCTACAAGGAGGTCGGAGGGGAGAGGACCAACGATCTGGCCGTCGTCGTCTCGGTGGTGGAGAAGGAGCCCCGGGAGGCGTTGTCCCCCGGCGATCTCGTCCCCGAGAGCCTGAACGGCGTCCCGACGGACGTGCGTCAGACGGGGATGTTTCGGGCCTTGCAGGACCGGACCGAGAAATGGCGTCCCGCGCCGGGGGGCGTCTCGTGCGGACACGTCGACATCACGACCGGCACGTTGGGCTGTTTGGTCCGGCGAGAGGGGCGGCTCCACATCCTGAGCAACAATCACGTGCTGGCGAACTCAAACCAGGGTCAGCTTGGTGACCCGATCCTTCAGCCGGGAACCCACGATGGAGGTACGCTGGAGGACCAGATCGCCACTCTAGAGGCGTTCGTGCCGATCACCTTCGGAGAGGGGAGCCCCACCTGCCCCGTTGCCCTGATGATGGCGGCACTCTGCAACGCGATGGCGAGGCTGGTCGGCTCCACACACCGGGTCTCCGCTTTCCAGGAGGATCCCGAGGAGAACGTGGTGGATGCTGCCATCGCCAGACCGCTCTCGGACGACCTGGTGGAGAAGCGCATCCTGGAGATCGGCGACCCCCAGGGCGTCGCCGAGGGTACCCTGGGCCTGCCGATCCAGAAGAGCGGACGCACGACGGGGTTGACCAACGACGAAATACGGCAGGTGGATGCCACGGTGCGGGTCCAGTACGGGATGGGACAGGTAGCCACATTCAGCGACCAGCTGGTGGCCGGAGCGATGAGCTCCGGGGGCGATTCGGGATCGGCGGTTCTGGATGAGGATCATCACGTGATCGGACTGCTGTTCGCCGGATCCGAATCGACCACGATACTCAACCGCATCCAGAACGTATTGGATGCCCTGAACGTGGAGATTGCCGTCTGAGACGTCAGGGGCCGGGTTGAGAAGGTGTGCCCCGGTCGATCGGAACGAGTGTTTGACGCATGGAAAGCCGGTGATACAATAGCATTCGCACTCGCTGCAGACAGAGCGATGGAGCGCCACATACCACGACTCCCAGGAGGATTCAATGAACATACTGATCGCGGCGGACATGGAAGGCGTCGCAGGCGTGGTGAATTGGGACCACGTCAATCCAGAGCATAAGGAATACGATCGCTTTCGGAGGCTGATGACGGAGGAGGTGAACGCCGCCGTGCGAGGCGCCTGCGACGCTGGAGCCGAGAGCGTGCGCATCGCCGACGGCCACGCCCACGGCCGGAACATCCTGATCGAGGATCTAGATCCTCGCGCCCACCTGCACAGCGGCACACCATCGCCGTTGGGCATGGTGGCCGGTGTGGAGAGCGACGTGGACGCCGCGATGTTTGTCGGCTACCACGCGAGAGCTGGCACGGAGCGGGCGATTCTAGATCATACCTGGTCCAGCCAACGAGTGATCAACCTGCGCCTGAACGGCGAGCTGATCGGAGAGACAGGGCTGAACGCGGCCCTCTGCGGGCACTTCGACGTACCGGTGTTGATGGTCTCGGGAGACCGGGCGGTGTGCGAGGAAGCCCGCGCGCTGCTGGGAGCCATTGAGACGGCGGCGGTGAAGGAGGCCACGGGGCGATCGGCCGCGAGCTGTCTGCCACCGGAGGCGGCCCAAGAGAGGATCTACGAAGCGGCGCGCCGTGCGGTGACGCGGTTTACCAACGGTGACGGGCCGGAGGCCCTTCAGGTCTCGCTGCCGGTCACGTTCACCATCGAATTCCCGAACTCCGAGATGGCAGACAAGGCTGCGCTCCTCCCTGGGACGGAACGCGAGGGACGGGGTATAAGCTACACCGCGGAGGACGTCGTCGTAGGATTCAGGGGTGTGCGCAGCGCCCTGGCACTGGCTGGATGAGACGCATGGCCTCGACAAGTGCCGACTTCGTCAGGTGTGAAAACTGCGGCGCTCCGATGAAGCCCGTGCCTGGTCGGGACTACCTGTACTGCGAGTACTGCAGCTCCTTCGCCTTTCCGGAGCCGTCGCGAGACGGTGTGGTGCCGCTGGGGGAGAGAGGCGACGCGGCGTGCCCCATCTGCTCCACGGCGCTAGCAACGGCTTCTGCCGCCGAGGTGCGCGTGCTCCACTGCGCGACGTGTCGGGGCGTGCTGGCAGAGCAAGAGGCCTTCTCGACCATTGTGCGACTCCTGCGCGCCGAGGCAACCGGCGCACCCAACCCGGTGCGGCCCGTGAATCGAGAGGAGCTGGAACGCGAGATCGCCTGCCCCACCTGCGGGAGAACCATGGAGACCCATCCCTACTACGGTCCGGGGAACGTGGTAATCGACAACTGCGCGCGGTGTGAGGTGGTCTGGTTGGACTATGGAGAGCTGGCGGCGATCCGCGATGCACCAGGGCGTGATCGAGGACGAGCTAGTGACGCGAACTACAGCTTCATCGAGGATCTGTTGGGGCCCTGATGAGCACCGCCGGAGCCGCACCATCTGAGAATAGCTTCGAGACGCCATCCGTTCTCTGACGACTCGTCACCTCTGGATACGGAAAGGAGCATCCCGTGGGGTTCTTGGACAAGATCGCATCCTTTCTCTTCGGAAGCCGTGGAGAGAAAGGCAACGTCTACAGAACGACCGTTCGCTGCTCCCGCTGTGGGGAGGAGATTCCGGTGCGGGTTGACCTGGGCCACGAGCTGACGCCCCGGTATGGAGAGGGAGAAGGCGCGTATTTCGTGCATAAGGGCGTGGTGGGCAGCGGCGAAAACCGCTGCTTCCAGACCGTTGACGTCCGCCTCACGTTTGACGCTCAGAAGCGTGTCATCTCGCGGGAGATATCGGGCGGCACGTTCGTCGGCGCGGATGACGAGGTCTGAACGGAGACGCGAGCGTCCTAGACGTCGTCCAGCATAGCGCTGAACTCGTCAAGAGGAATGGCAGTCAGCGTCTCGGTGGTAGCAGCGCCGAAGGCCTGAGCCAGGAGGGCCACCTTTGTTGCTGTATTTGCGTCAGGTGCCTCGAAGATGTAGAGGAAGTCGTAGGACCCCAGGAGAGCATAGCTGGTCAGGTCGGTGACCTGCGGGTAGCGCTCCGCCAGCCTCTCTTTAAACGCCCGCACTCTCTCGCGAAGCGATCTGACCTCGCTGGAGGTGCCAGCGGCCACTTTCGAGAGTAAGACGTAGGTCGTCATATCGCCGATCCCCTTCTCTGGAATGCTGAGATGCCGGTAGACTGGCCCATGGTAGGCATGTAAACGCTCCGGTCGCTCCTCGCACCCCTCATCTGACGAGAGCCCGCGCCAGGATGGCGAAGAGCCGGGCCACCGGAGTAAGGAGCAACTGCGCCAGGATGATCCCCGCTAGCCGCGCGCCAATCTGCCAGACAGTAAGAGCGGTCACATCCGACGGAGGACGCTCACCCTGCAGCGCCTGATCCACTGCGTGAGCCGTGATTGGGTCAACAAAGAGCACCATCAGAATCGTGCCGAAGCCCGTGAAATAGGAGGGCAAGGAGAGAGCCGTCCTGGTACCCAAAGGTGCTAGAGCGCTGGCGATCTGCGCCGCCGGGCCGCCGACAGCATAGAGAGCAGTGACGCCCACTGTCAGCAGGATCCAGCGTCGAGGAACACGATGCTTGCTGGCCCAGAGGAGAGCCCCCGGCCTCGGCTTACGCAGTTCCTCCCTGGCCCGAGGTAGCACCTCGACCTGCATGCCGTGGAGCAGCACGCGCGGCAGAGAGCGCCGGCGCTCGTATGAGCGGACCGCCCGGGCCAGCAGACGCGCAAGGGACGGGACAAGACCCGCCCCCACGATCACGCCGGCAGCCGCTGCCACCAACACCAAGCGGAGCGTAGCGGTCAGCTCGCCCGTGACACCATCGGCCACGGCTCGATCGACCAGGCCAGCCAGCAGCGTCGCCTGGAACGCGCTAGCCGCGCGGGAGGAGAGGGCAAGCAGGTTGTAGATCGAGCGGGCTTGCATCGGCCGCCGGGTTCGCACACCCGCCAACCGTGCCGCATACGCCGAGATGTCGACGGTGTAGATCAGGACAGTCAGGGCGAGAATGGCTGCCAAGAGGAGACCAGTCATGGCGGCGTTCCTGTCACACTGCACCCAGCCGGCGGCCGCGCCTGCTACGAGCGGCCGAACTCGCGGGCGAGCTGCTCCACTGTCAGATGGATCATAGTTGGCCGTCCGTGAGGACAGGTCTGTGGGCTCTCGCACTGCTCCAGCGCTCGGATCAGCTCCTGCATCTCGGCCCTTTCGAGCACCTGCCCGGCCTTGACGGCAGCTCGCTTACAGACCTGACGGGCGATAGCCTCCTCGACGGGGAGCGATAAAGGCTGATCCCCGGTGAGCAAGTCCGCCGCGATGTCCTCCAGTACTTGGCCGGGATCATCCTCAGCCACGATGGTAGGCAGCGAGCGGACTAGCATGGTGGAGCCTCCGAAGGACTCGGCATCGAAGCCGAGCCGGCCCAGCGTCTCCACATGCTCCTCCAACAAGGCGGCGGCCTCCCGTCCCAGCTCGACCAGCGCTGGCTCCAGCAGCGCCTGGGAAGCGACCCCGGCTCGCTCGCGTTCGGAGAGCAGCTGCTCGAAGAGCACGCGCTCGTGCGCCGCGTGCTGATCCAGCAATACCAGGCCCTGCGGGCCTTCCGCCACGATGTAGGTGGTGCCAAGCTGCCCGATGACTCTCAGCGGAGGGATTCCTCCCCCATCAGGGCGAGCGGCGGAATCGCCCTGAAGACGCAGCTGCCGGGTGGCGGCTTCCTCCCCCTTCCCCAAACCAGCCAGCCGGTCGCGGCGAATCTCTCCGCCGCGGCCAGGAACATCAGCGCCAGGCCAGGCACCATGGGACGCGCCCTGACCGTCTGAACGGCTCAGCTGCCGGATGGGAGCCCGATCCAGCAGCGTACTCCGCACGGCCTTCTGCACGGCACGGAAGACGGCGTCTCCATCGCGAAACCGGACTTCGGCCTTCGTCGGATGGACGTTGACGTCCACGTCCGAGGGCGGCAAGTCGACCTTGACTACCGCCAGCGGATGGCGCCCCTTGGGGAGGAGACGATGGTAAGCCTGGCTGATGGCGTACGTCAGACTGGCATCCTTCACCCAACGGCCGTTGACGAAGACGGTTATGTAGGTCCGATTGGCGCGGTGGAAGGAAGGCGGGCCGATGAGCCCGGAGACGTGAATCCCGTCCGCGGACTGGTCGTCCGCAAGGACCTCCAGGGCCTTCTCGCCGACGTCGAGGCCGTACACACTGATCAGGACGTCCCTCAGCTCGCCACTGCCGGGCGATTGGAACACCTGGCGATCGCCCTGGGTTAAGGCGAAGCGCAGCTCGGGATAGGCCATAGCATAGCGGGTGACCCATCGCTCCACGTGACCGCGCTCCGTGCGGTCGGTGCGGAGAAACTTACGCCGAGCCGGGACGTTGAAGAAGAGATTCTCGACGATCACGGCGGTCCCGGGTGGTCGCCCAACCTCACGGCGGGTGATGATCTCACCGCCCTCGAGGCGCAGAAGCGTGCCGACTGCTTCGCCGTCGGCGCGCGTCGCGAAGGTCATGCGGCTCACGGCGGCGATGGAGGCCAAGGCCTCTCCCCGGAAACCAAGGGTGGTGATGCGCTCCAGGTCGTCGGCCGTGGTCAGCTTGCTCGTCGCATGACGGTGGAAGGCAAGCTCAACCTCGTCCCGGGGAACACCGGAACCGTCGTCGACGACGCGGATGAAACGCTTCCCGCCCCGACGGGCCTCCACGTCAACGGTGGTGGCGCCAGCGTCGATGGCGTTCTCGATCAACTCCTTGACCACGGACGCCGGCCGCTCCACCACCTCTCCGGCGGCGATCTGCGAGGCAACCTGGTCGGGCAGTACACGAATGGGCATAGGAGGTTCTCCGCGGGTCATTGTATCACACAAGCTTTCACGGGCAAGAAAGCGCGGTGCATCGAGAGCGTTTGCCTCGGGCTCATCCCCATGGGTTCTGGGTGTTTGCCAAATCCGTGTTGTTATACTATGATGGGCTTAGGTTTGCCGATAGAGTGTACAAGAGACTACGAGGTTGTTATGCTAGACAATTTCTTTGAACCTGAATCAGTAGCTGTGATTGGAGCCTCGCGCGATCCCGAGAAGCTCGGCTACGCTGTCCTGGACAATCTCCAGAAAGGAGGTTTCGAGGGCACCCTGTATCCGATCAATCCTAAGGCCGAGGAGATTCTAGGGCTGCAGGCTTACGGCTCCGTACTCGACACACCAGGCCCGGTGGATATGGCCATCATCGTCGTCCCCTCGAAGATCGTGCCGCACGTCCTGAGAGAGTGCGGGGAGAAGGGGACCTCCGCTGTGGTGATCATCACAGCGGGCTTCCGAGAAGCAGGCCGAGAGGGGCTGGAGCGAGAGCGAGAGCTGATCGATATCGCCGAGGAATACGAGTTACGCCTCATCGGGCCTAACTGTCTGGGCGTGATCGACACAGAAACCCCGCTCAATGCCACGTTTGCCGCGGGCATGCCGCCCGGCGGCCCCATCGCGTTTATGTCGCAGTCGGGCGCTCTGGGGACGGCAGTGCTGGACCTGGCGATGGCCGGCCGCATCGGTTTCTCCAAGTTCGCCAGTCTGGGGAACAAGGCTGACGTCAGCGAGACGGACCTGCTGAAAGCCTGGGGGGACGATCCCAACTCCCGGGTTATCCTGATCTACGTCGAGGGGCTGCCCGATGGTCAGGCGTTCATGGATGTGGCCAGGGAAGTAACCCGCCACAAGCCCGTGGTGGCCATCAAGTCCGGTGTGACGAAGTCCGGCTCGCGAGCTGTCTCCTCCCATACGGGAAGCCTGGCCGGGTCCGAAGCGGCCTACAAAGCCGCCTTCAAGCAGATAGGCGTCACCCGGGCGGAGTCGATGGAGCAGTTATTCGACTACGCGCTCGGCTTCGCCTATCAGCCGCTTCTGAAAGGGAATCGGATCGGCATCGTCACCAACGCCGGCGGCCCGGGTATCCTGGCTACCGATGCGGTGGAGCACGCTGGTCTCGAGATCCCGCGGCTGAGTCACGAGACGGTGAGGGCGCTGAATGACTACCTACCCGGGGCAGCCAGCGCGGCGAACCCGGTGGACGTGCTGGGAGACGCGATGGCTGATCGGTACGAGCACGCCATCGAGCTTGTGCTGAATGACGAGAAGGTGGACGGGCTGATCGTGATCGTCACGCCGCAGGCGATGACGGAGATTGAGAAAACGGCGCATGCCGTGGGCCGTATGGCAGAAGAGGCCGACAAACCAATCCTGGCCTGCTTCATGGGGGAGGCCCGGGTGGATGCCGGGGTGCGGGTGCTGCGAGAATACGGCGTGCCCAACTACCCCTTCCCCGAACGCGTTGCGGCGACCCTAGCAGCTATGGACGGCTATCGCGTGGAGAAGGACCGTTCCATCTTCGAACCAGAGCCTTGCGAAGTCTGCCAACCACCGGTGGAGAAGCTCTTCGCGCAGGTACGCGACGAGGGGCGCGCCGCTATCGGAGACGCCGAAGCACGAGAAGTTCTGGAAGCTTACGGCTTCCCGGTCCCGCAATCTCACCTGGCGGAAACGCCGGAGGAAGCCGTGGAGAGGGCCGAAGAGATAGGCTACCCGGTGGTGCTTAAGGTAGCATCGCCCGATATTCTGCACAAGACGGACGTCGGTGGGGTCAAGCTGGGGTTGGACTCACCGACGGATGTGCGAGATGCCTTTGACCTGATCATCTATCGAGCTGGTCGGTACATGCCCGACGCCCGGGTGTGGGGCTGCCTGGTGCAGGAGATGGTGACCGGAGGCCGCGAGATACTGGTCGGCATGAACCGAGACCCTCAGTTCGGCCCGCTGGTGGCCTTCGGACTGGGAGGTATCTACGTAGAAGCGTTGAAGGATGTTGCCTTCCGCGTGGCTCCCTTCAGCCGCAAGGAGGCTGAGGAGATGATCCACGAGATTCGTTCCTACCCGCTGCTAGCAGGCGTACGCGGTGAGCCACCGGCGGATCACGAGGCAATGATCGACGCACTGATGCGAATCAGCCAGCTCGTCACAGACTTCCCCGAAATTGTGGAGCTCGACATCAACCCCCTGACAGTCTTCGAGGAAGGCCGTGGGGCTACTGCCATTGATATGCGCTTGGTACTCTCTTCGTAAACAAGTTGGGCCCAGGAGGGCCCTTGTCTAATCGCATCGCATGAGGATAAAGGAGCAAGTCATGAAGGCTTTGTACGTCACATCGATCGAGCCCTTCTCTGGAAAGACGGCGGTCTGCCTGGCGCTGGGACGAAGATTCCAGCGAGAGGGATACGAGGTGGGCTACTTCAAGCCGCTATCAACCCAGCCATGGGAGCCGGTTCCCGGTCGGGCCGTGGATGAAGACGCCGACTTCGTCCGGCGCGTGCTTGGCCTATCGGAACCCACCGAAGACCTGATAGGCGTTCTCCTGACGCCGTCGCTGGCCCGAGAGATGCGCTGCGGCTGCGGCGATCGTGATCTGAAGCGTGAGGTGGTGGCAGCGTACGACAAGATCGAGGGCAAGGACATCGTCCTGGTGGAGGGTGGCGGCTCTCTGCGAGAGGGAGTCAGCCTCGGTCTGGACCCCAAGTCGATGACCGACGCTCTCGATGTACAGACGCTGGCGATCATCCGCTATCACAATCGCGTTAATCAGGGCGACGACTGTATCACGGCCTACCGCGAGTTGTATGATCAGCTGCTGGGCACGATGATCAACGCAGTGCCAAAGGCCGAACAGAAACTCTCCGAGAAGATCTGCACCCCCTGCCTCGAGAAACAAGGTATTCGCGTGCTGGGTACGATTCCCTTCCAAGAAGAACTCCAAGCCATCAGCGTGGGCGAGCTAGCAGAGGTGCTGAACGCCGAGTTCCTGGCTCTCCCCAAGAAGCGGGATGTGCTCATCGAACGCCTCGTCGTCGGCGCCATGGGGGTGGACCAGGCACTGCCGCGGATCCGCCGGGTCTCCGGTTCGAAGGCGCTGATCACCGGAGGCGACCGATCCGACATGCAGTTGGTGGGTTTAGAAGCAGCCACTCGATGCCTGATTCTCACGGGCAACCTACGGCCGATGCCGGAGGTGCTCCGCCGAGCGGAGGAGATTGGGGTGCCAGTGCTGCTCGTCCGCGAGAACACCTTGGAGACGGTAGAGGCTATCGACAAGGTCTTCGGCAAGACCCGTCTGGGGCAGGAAACGAAGCTCGAGCAGTTCGAGGCCCTCTTTGCTGAACACTTCGACTTCGATCGTCTATACGACCTCATGGGACTCTCTTAGCAGTTTCGTTCGACAGAAGTAGAGAGGAGAACGTCACCTTACGCCGATTCGCGGACGTGGTGACCTGCCAAACAAACCAGTCCTTTGACGGTCACTGTGAATGTGGATCGGAGACTGGCCGCAAGCGAGAGGTGGTAGACCAGGAGGAACGATGATAAAGATCGAGATAGATAGCGTCTTGGCGCGTGAGATACTGGACTCCCGGGGGAACCCCACGGTGGAGGTGGAGGTGATTCTGATTGACGGCACCTGGGGACGCGCTGCCGTCCCATCAGGAGCGTCAACCGGGGTCCATGAGGCGCTGGAGTTGCGCGACAGCGACGAGAGCCGCTACGGCGGCAAGGGCGTGCAGCAGGCCGTATCGAACGTCAACAACGTGATCGCGCCGGAGTTGATGGGCTGGCCCGTGATCGACCAGGCCGGTATCGACGCCTACTTGTTGGAGCTCGACGGCACGGCGCATAAGGAGCGCCTGGGAGCGAACGCTATTCTGGGCGTCTCGCTGGCCGTGGCGAAGGCGGCAGCGAATGCGCTGCAGCTGCCGCTCTATCGGTACCTCGGGGGCGTGCACGCCCACGTGCTGCCCACGCCTATGATGAACATCCTGAATGGCGGCAAGCACGCCAAGGGCGGGCCCGATCTCCAGGAGTTCATGATCATGCCCGTCGGGGCACCCACTTTCGCAGAGGCGCTGCGCTGGGGGAGCGAGGTATACAGCGCGCTGAAAGCAGTTCTGGAAGAGCAGGGCAAGTCGACCGGCGTCGGCGACGAAGGCGGCTTTGCGCCCAGCCTGAAGGCGAACGAGACAGCCATCGAGGTGATCCTGGAGGCGACTGAGAACGCAGGCTATCGGCCCGGGGAGGACATCTGCATCGCCTTGGATCCCGCGGCCAGCGAGTTCTTCGAGGACGGCAAGTACGTGCTGAAGAAAGAGGGTCGGGACCTGACAGGTGCTGAGATGGTCGACTTCTACGCCGACTGGGTAGAGAAATACCCCATCGTCAGCATCGAGGACGGCCTGGACGAGGACGACTGGGACAGTTGGGTCCTGATGATGGAGCGGTTGGGCGATAAGATTCAGATCGTGGGCGACGACCTGCTGGTGACGAACACGGAGCGCGTCCAGAAGGCGATCGAACTGAACGCCTGCAACTCACTCCTCTGCAAGGTCAACCAGATTGGGTCGCTCAGCGAAGCCATCGACGCCGTGCAGTTGGCCCAGCGATCAGGCTGGACCGCGGTGGTATCGCATCGGTCGGGCGAGACGGAGGATGCGACGATTGCCGATCTGTCGGTGGCGCTTAATACGGGTCAGATCAAGACAGGAGCACCTGCCCGTTCGGAGCGCGTGGCTAAGTACAACCAACTGCTGCGTATCGAGCAGGAACTGGGCGACGTAGCCGAGTACGCGGGCATGGAGCCCTTCAGGAAGCTGCGATAGGTCGACCTGCATCCTTGTGTGCTCGGCGAGCTGGTCACAAATCGCCGCCGAGCATAGCTGCACATTGACAAGAGCCCCGCAGCGAGTGACTCGCTGCGGGGCGACTTGCATTTAGTGAAAGGCCCCAGCGATGCCACGCACAAAGATCGTCTGCACCATCGGTCCCGCCACTAACGGCCCGGAGGAGATGCGCGCGCTGATGCAGGCGGGGATGAATCTGGCGCGTATCAACTTCTCCCACGGTGATCGCACCACCCACCAGGAAACCATCACCCGACTGAGAGAGACGGCAAAGGAGGAGGGATGTATGGTCGGTATCATCGCCGACCTGCAAGGGCCGAAGCTGAGGGTGGGCGACGTGGAGGAGGAACCCATCCATCTCGAAAAAGGCAAGGTCGTGACGCTCTCCGCCGCCGCGTATTCTGGTGACGAGACAGAGATACCAGTGCCGCACCCGGAGCTCCTCCGAGACCTGAGTGTGGGGCAGAAGATTCTCTTGGATGACGGCAGCCTGGCCTTGACCGTAGAGAAACACGCAGGAGCAGATCGCGTGAAAGCGCGCGTCGTCACGGGAGGCCCTCTCACCTCCCACAAAGGGATCAACGTTCCGGGAGCGAGGCTCACCTTCTCTACCTTGACCGACAAAGACAAGGAAGATGCTCGATTTGCCCTGGAGCAAGGTGTGGACTACTTCGCCCTTTCCTTCGTTCGCCGTGCTGCCGACGTGCGTGAGCTGCGCCACTACCTGAGGTCTCAGGGAGCGGAGGCGCCGTCGATCATCGCCAAGATTGAGAAACCGGAGGCGCTGTCGGATTTCGAGGCTATCCTGGCCCATTCTGACGGCATTATGGTCGCGCGAGGAGACCTGGGCGTCGAGACTCCCGCTGAAGAGGTGCCCTTCCACCAGAAGAACCTGATCCGCACCTGCAACCAAAGCGGAAAACCGGTCATTACGGCGACGCAGATGCTCCAGTCTATGATAGAGCACCCCCGCCCCACCCGGGCCGAGGCCTCGGACATCGCCAACGCCATTCTCGACGGGACGGATGCCGTTATGCTCTCGGGAGAGACCGCGGTCGGGAAACATCCGGTCGAGGCGACGGACACGATGGCGGCGATCTGTGCCAATGCGGAGGCGCACCTACCCAGCAGTCGCCTCGTCGAATGTGGTCGCGATTGCCAGGAGGTGATCACGGAAGCGATCAGCTCCAGCGCCGTGACCATCGCTGACGAAGTCGATGCTCGCGCCATCATCACCGCCACGATGTCGGGCACGACGGCGAGAATGGTGGCCCGCCACCGCCCGTCGGTCCCCGTTGTTGCGGTGACGCCGAATGAGAGGACGCTCTATCGCCTGGCGTTAGTGTGGGGTGTGGTGCCGGTGAAGGTGGACGAGTTCAAGACCACGGACGAGATGGTGAAGATGATGATCAAAGCCGCTCGCGAGGAAGGCGTGGTGGCGTGGGGCGACCGCGCTGTACTGACGGCAGGCATCCCCTTCGGTCAGGGTAAGAAGACGAACATGCTGAAGGTTCACGTCATCGGTGAGGGTGACGACGTGTAGCAGCCCGGATCCAGCAGACAGAAGACTCAGAGAGCCCAGCGGGAGGGCTCAGGGTATGCGGTGACGGCTCTAAGGAGACGTTGAAATCAGGCCTCGGCTGGCGCGACGTCCTCGACGGGTCTCTCTTCTCTGGAAGTGGAGACAGGCTCAACAACTTGAGGGGTCACGCTGGCGCCGCAGTACGGACAGAGCGACCAGTGGAGCCGCAGAGGGCTGTCACACTCAGGGCAAGGCTTCTTGAGACGCGTGTGGCAGTCGGGACAGTAGAGGAAGGTAGTGCTGACACGCTGACCACAGCCCGGACACTCCTCGGGTTCTTCAATCGCCTGGAGAAGAGCCTCTTGTTCCAAGGAATGCTCGTAGGCCTCCTCAAGGGTCTCGCGAGGACGGAGCATGAGGTAGACCACCAAGCCGATAACAGGCAGCACGATCACCAAGATTGTGGCCAGGATCTGAGCCAGAAAATCGCGAGAGCGAGCCCGGATGTCACGGAACGTCCAGATTGCCATACCGCCCCACAGAGCCACGAGGACTCCGCCACAGATTGAGGATAGGATCGTCAGATAAGTAGGAATGTTCTCTAGAAGGCTCTCCATCGATCAGCACACTCCTTGATCAATCAGATTCGATTCAAGGGCGATATTATACCATCGGCCGGTGCAGCAGCAAGCGGCCGTGACGTGGGCTCTCCGAGACGTAAGGCCACCGACTCGTGATGCGGCAGACCATCGCTTGTGGGGGAAATCTCACGCGTCCGAAGAGGAGCTGACTTCTCGGCGCTTCCGGACAAAGCGTACGGTCAAGAAGACGATAACCGCCAGGAGGCCGATAATCAGGGTCGCCTTCTCGTAGCGACTCATCCACTCACTGACTAGATTCCAACTCCTTCCCAGGAGATAACCGGCGAAAGCCAACAGGAAACTCCACAAGGCTGTTCCCACAGCGGTGTAAGCCCCGAAGTATCCCAGGTGCATCTCGGCGAGGCCCGCGGGAATCGAGATGAGACTGCGAACGATGGGAACCATCCGGCCGAAGAAGATGACCGTCTCGCCATAGCGGTTGAACCATTCCAGTGCGGTATCAAAATCCTCTTCCGACAACAGCAGCCACTTCCCATAACGCCGCATCAGCACGCGGACGCGATACTCGCCGAAGAGCATACCCAGGGCATAGAAGACAAGAGCACCAGCTACGGAGCCCACGGTGCCAGCGATCGTCACGCCGAGCAGCGTGAAGCGCCCTTCCAGGGCCAGACTGCCAGCGAGGGGGAGAATGACTTCGGAGGGAATGGGTGGAAACACGTTCTCCAGAAACATCACCAGAACCAACCCGGGGTATCCCATGGTGCTGACCAGAGACTGTGCCCAGGTCACAATCGCTTCGACAATCTCTCCTAGTCCCATTCAGTCCCTATCCCCGAACTCTCTGCTCCAATTCTCAGAATCCCGTAGAGGGATTCGACAACATAAGCGGAACCGATCCCGCTACATCAGCCTTCCCTTACTGGCGAAGTCCATCTGCTGATTCTTCACTCCCAGCGGCGTGCGATTATACCATCACGCCGGGAGATAGCAAAGCTTGACAACGGGCATGAGCTATGGTATCCTCACCAATCGCTACAGCCTCGTTCAAGAATAGGGCTGCGGCTTGGGAGCGGCAACGTCTCGATTCCAAGGTCAAGGGTAAGCATCAAGCTCTAGAGCTTCCAAGCACGTGAAGGCCTTAACAGAACAAAACTCTCCTACACTAATGCTGTTCTCACACCAGCCAGACCCAGAGAAGACGACGAGGATGAACGGGACTGAAGGCAACAGGCGCTGTCGACCAGAGAAGCACTGAACAGTAGCGTCCGGCCATCGGTAGGCGGACAGGCCTGCAAGGTGGGGGATGTTAGTTGGTGACTACCGTGAGGGGGACAATGTGAAGCAGATCGAACCGAGTGGCTACTACTATCCTAACTTGATTGCGCGGATTTATCTTGAGGCGATGGAAGAGGTGATGGGCAAGAACGGCCTGAACGCCGTACTCAATCTGGCAGGACTCTCACACCTGATAGGTAATTATCCGCCCGAGAACCTGAGAAAGGAATTCGACTTCGCGAACTATTCGGCTCTGAACGGAGCCCTAGACGAGCTGTACGGACCTCGCGGAGGCAGAGGACTTCAGCTCCGAGCTGGTCGAGCATCTTTTGCCAGAGGGCTTCAAGGACTGGGAGCCCTTTCTGGCGTCGGCGACCTTGCCTTCAAGATCCTCCCGCTGCCGGCCAAGCTGAAGGCGGGAATCCCGGCTATGGCGAAGGTCTTCACCCAGGTCAGCGATCAGAAGAGCACGGTGGAGGATCGAGGCGAGTTCTACGCGTACGTTATGGACCCCTGCCCTGTATGCTGGGGCCGGACAGACGACCGCCCTATCTGTTTCGCTGGAAAAGGGTTGTTGGAGGAAGGTCTCCATTGGGTAAGCGGCGGACGCAAATTCCGGGTGAGCGAGATCGAATGCGTGGCTATGGGAGATCCAACCTGCACTTACGCCATCTACAAGGACCCGATAGGATAGCTGACCTATGTCGAGTGTCTCCAAAGCCCGCAGCGTCAGCAAAGAGAAGCCTCTTCACATCCTAGTCGTGGAGGACCAACCCACTACTGCAGAGATGCTCGGCTCCTATTTCGAGACCGAGGGTTACCGAGTTGACACCGCCATGTGGGGGAAGGATGCTCTGGCCTTTGTCCAGGAGACGGTCCCCGATCTGCTGGTGCTGGACATCCACCTTCCCGATATGAATGGCTACGAGATCTGTCGGCATCTTCGCACCCATGAGCGAACGAAGCAAGTCCCCATCATCTTCCTGACCCAGAAGCGAGAGGTGAGGGCCAGGCTCAAAGGGTTGGAATTAGGAGCCGTGGACTACGTCACCAAGCCGTTCGACATTCAGGAGCTCCGCCTGCGCGTCCGCAATGTACTGGAGCGGTCTCACACAGAGCACCCAGACCATCATATAACGGGCCTTCCGGTAGCCTCTCTGACCGATGAGAAGCTACGTCAACTGACGGAACGCTCCGATTGGTCCCTCCTTTCCGTGCACCTGCGAGGCTTGGAGAAGTTCTCAAGGAGGTACGGTTTCGTCGCCCGGGACGATGTACTGCGCTCGGTGGCCGCTATCCTGACGCACGTAAGGGATGATCTAGCGCCGGGCGCCTATATCGGACATTTGAACGCCACCGATCTGCTAATGGTTCTCGACTCCGACCAGGTGGATGGTGTGGAAGAAGCGTTGCTGGTCCGGCTGAACGAGGCGCTTTCCTTCTTCTATCCCCGGGCAGACCGCGATACGGAGGAGTCGAGCCTGCCGTTGAGCATCTCCTTGAGCACCCTCCATTCCGATGTAGAAGCAACCAGCAGCGTGGACGAGTTGAGGGCGTTGATAAGCGCTGGGCACAATTAACTACCCAGGCAGTCCGGCGAGAGACCTGATCAGGATCCTCGTGCGGGACTGCAATCCATGAGCCAGGTTTAGGCTTCCTATGAAAACAACGATCGTCGTCCCCACCTACAACGAGGCTGACAACGTCAGGCCGATGACGGAAGCGCTTCTGGCGCTGGGCCTGTCTGATCTGGACGTCTTGATCGTCGACGATGAATCTCCCGACGGTACCGGGAAGATAGCCGATCAACTAGCGACCGAACACGCTGGGCGCGTGCACGTGCTCCACCGGAGCAAGAAACGAGGACTGGGACGTGCCTATATCGCCGGGTTTGATTGGGCCTTGGGGCATGGAGCTGAAGCCGTGGTTCAAATGGATTGCGACTTCTCCCATTCCCCACGAGATGTGCCTCGGCTGTTGGCGCGGCTCGCAGACTACGACCTGGTAGTTGGTTCCCGTTACGTGGAAGGTGGGGCCACGGATGAGAACTGGGAATGGGGACGAGAACTCCTCTCCTGGTGGGCGAATCTCTACGCCCGTGCCATCCTGAGATCCTCTGTTCGCGACATCACGGGCGGATTCAAGGCTTGGCGCCGCGAAACGCTGCAGAGTATTGACCTGGATTCGATTAAGGCACAGGGCTACGTGTTCCAGGTAGAGATGACCTACGTGACAGATCGCCTGGGTCATCGGATTGTCGAGGTACCGATCTACTTCGAGGACCGCAGAATCGGCCAGTCGAAGATGACGATGCAGGTCAAGATCGAGGCTGCTTTGCGCGTCTGGCAGATCTGGTGGCGTCATCACCACCTGCAACCGAGCGATCGTCAGCCTGCATGATCCGCAAGCGGCTGCCCGATCTGGGCATTCCCCTTCTCCTTCTCCTACTTCCGCTCCTGCTCTTCGGCTCTGTGGCATGGGGCTCAAAAACACTGCTGCCGGCGGATATTCTCTACTCGTTCGAGCCTTACCGTGCAGCTGCCGAGGACTTCGGCATATCCTATCCCCAGAACCATCTGCTAGCTGACCTGATTCTGCAAAACTACCCTTGGAAGCGCTTCCTAACTGAGGCCTTTCACAACGGTCAACTCCCGCTGTGGGATCCCTACACATTTGCCGGTCACCCCTTCCTGGCGAACGGTCAGCACTCATCGCTGTACCCGCTCAGTATCATCTACTACGTCTTACCGTTGTGGCGCGCGTACGGCGTCTTCACGTGGCTGCAACTGGGCCTGGCCGGCGCCTTCGCCTACCTCTTCGCCCGTGTGTTGGGAGTCGGGGGTCTGGGAGGACTCGTTGCCGGTATCACGTTCCAGTTCAGCGGTTTTATGGTGGTTTCCATCGTGCACCCGATGATCATTGCCGGGGCTTCGTGGCTCCCGTTCATCCTAGCCATGGTAGAACTGGTGGTGCAGCAGAGGCCGGCCCTGGGCGGCCGCCCTGCGTCGCTGCCCTGGACGCTTCTCGGAGCAGCGGGGCTGGGCTGTCAGATACTAGCCGGGCACGCTGAGAACACCTACTTCGTCCTGGTGGTGACGGCGCTGTACGCAGCTTGGCGCATCGGGGGCACCGCCCTGGCCAACTTACCCGGTCTCGCTCGTTTTCCGGCTCGAGCTTCAGCCCCGGGTCGGTCATCGGCTGCGGCAGAGCACAGCTTGAGTGAACCAATGAGCGGAGCCCCAGAAGGACGAAGGGAAGCCGTACAGTCCATCATTCGCCCAACGCTGTGGATAGGTCTGATGGTCGCGCTGGGGCTGACCTTGGGTGCTGTGCAGCTGATACCGCTGTATGAGGTGGTATCCACGAGCTTTCGGGGAGGCGAGGAAGCGGCGAGTCTCAAGCAAGTGCTCTCCTGGGCCTATCCTCCGCGCCGACTGATCACTTTCGCCGTTCCTAATTTCTTCGGTAATCCGTCCCATCACGCTCTATTCGATCTCTTCTCCTGGCGTCAGATACCAGCCCTAGAGCACGACGATGGTCAGTACGTCTACTGGGGTATCAAGAACTACGTTGAGGGTGGAGCATACCTCGGTCTGCTCCCGCTCCTCCTCTCGGTGCTGGCGGTCGTTTCGTGGGGCGCACGTCGCCTCACCAGCCTTAAGACCCGACTTCCGAGCCGCGCGGTGAAGCGAGTCAAACCGAAGGTCGGAGGGACAGCGGAGCAGGCGATTCCCTTCTTCACGCTCCTTTCTCTCTTCTCTCTCGGCTGCATGTTCGGCACCCCGCTCTACGCCATCGTGTACGCGCTTCCGTTTCTGAAACAATCTCATTCACCCTTCCGCTGGGTCTTTCCGCTGACGGTATCGGTGGCCGTGCTAGCCGGGTTTGGCATCGAGGTCGTGCAGAGGAAGAGAGGAAGAGACCAGGAGCCAGAGGACAAGACGGCGGTGACGGAAGAAGCACAGCGCAGCGAAGAGTCTGAGACTCCGGGCGGGCAGCTGGCATCGCTGTTCCTGCTGGGAGCGGATCGATCGTTCGTCTCGTCCCTCGCCGGTCTCGCCTTCTGGGGCGGCTTAGTGACGCTGGCCGGACTGATCCTGAGCCGCGTCTTTTTCGCGCAGATCGAGCCGCTGGTGGAGCAGGCCTATCTATCGCTGGCAGGGGCGCCCTCGGCCTTTGCCGACCATCGGGCTTTCTACTCCTATGAAACCTGCTGGACTGCGCTCTTCGGGCTCCTGCTCACCGGCAGCGGCATCGTCCTGCGCGTCAGTCGCTGTCCGATCTTCGTCGGGAAGAGGCCCGTGTGGGAGATCGCGGCCGTGGGCCTCCTGCTGCTTGACTTCATCTCCTTCGGGAGGGGGCTGCATCCAACCGTCGATCCGGAGCTCCTGGATTATACCCCGCCATCCATCGAGTTCCTCAAGCAGCAGGAGCCACCGTGGCGGTATGCCACCTTCACCCCGGCTGGCACCGGCCCAACGATGAAGGCGAACACGGGCATGCTCCACAATCTGCAGTCCGTGGCCGGCTATGACTCCCTCTTCAGCGACCAGTACCGCGACTACATGGCGTTGATCGAAGAACAGGACCAAGTGGCCTACAACCGCATCGCGTCCTTTCGGTCCTGGTCGAGTCTGGATAGCCCACTCACCGACCTGCTGAACGTGAAGTACATTCTCACTGAGGTTGAGATTCCCAGTCCCAAGTACGAGAAGATCTACGAGGATGAGGCAGTACGCATCTATGAGAACCTGGGAGCGATGCCCCGGGCCTTTACCTTGCCCGCATCGGTGACGATAGAGACCGACGACTTAGCGTCAGCGGTTCAGAACCACGACCCCCGCCGCTACGTCATCCTGGAGGATGGGGAGGCTGCTAAGGGCCTCACGCAGAGGGGCGGAGGGCGTGCCGCAGGCGGCACGCACGTTCCCCAGACGGTCACCAGCAGCACCATCAACGAGGTCTTCATAGAGGTAGAGGTCGCGGAGCCAAGTTGGCTGATCCTGGCAGACTCCTTCTTTCCGGGGTGGAAGGCGTTTGTCCGGCCCACCGGTTCTGTTGGCTCCGCGACCAGCGATGGCGCAGATGAAGAGGAACTGAAGATCCACCGCGTGAACGGAACGTTCCGCGGTTTGCGGCTGGAGGAACCGGGAGCGTGGACGGTCCGTTTCAGGTACAGTCCAAACAGCGTGAAGGTGGGCGCCTTCATCAGCTTCATCGCCGGCATGACCGTCCTATTCCTGACAGGGCTCTATCTCTGGCGCTTCTTCTACCGGGAATCGGAGGATGCGAATACGGTCCAGCGCGTGGCGAAAAACTCGGTGGCGCCAATGGTGTTGAACTTCTTCAATCGAATCATCGATTTCGCCTTCGCCGCTCTGATGGCTCGCATCCTGGGGCCTTCCGGCATGGGACGCTACTTCACGGCGGCCAACATCTACCTCTGGTTCGACACGCTGGCCAACTTCGGGCTGGATATGTACCTGATGCGGGAGGTGGCACGCGATCGCAGTCGAACGCGCCGGGTGTTTGCCAACACAACGCTGCTCCGGTTCCTACTCTTCCTGGCCGTGATACCGCTCCTGGCTGGTTTTCTCGCCGGAAGACAGATCCTACAGAACCCGTTAACGAACGAGACGATATGGACAGTTGCGCTCCTCTACGTGGGGCTGCTGCCCGGCACGATGGCCAACAGCTTGACAGCTCTCTTCCGTGCCTTCGAGAAGCACGAGTATCCAGCGGCGATTCAGACGGTGACGACGATCATCAAGGTCACGCTGGGCACGGTCGCCCTGGTGGGAGGCCTGGGAATTGTAGGCCTGGCAGGGGCCTCTATCCTGACCAATATCGCGACGATGACCATCCTGGGAGCGCTGGCGTGGCGCCTGATCTGGCGAGAGCTCCCGCGAATCGCGATGGAGAAAGGACGACGTCTCTGGTCCAGGCTACAGCCTATGCTGGTCGAAAGCTGGCCGCTGATGGGCTCCTTGCTGCTGCAGTCCCTCTTCACAGGAACGAACGTGGTGTTGCTGCAGTACTTCCGTGGAGATAACGCTGTCGGTTGGTACAACGCGGCCACGAAATGGGTGATGAACATGCTGAACATCGTTCCATCGCTCTTCACCTTCGCCGTGTTTCCTGTCCTCTCCAGACAGGCGGCCGAGGACCGGAACCGCCTCCGGCGGTCGTATCAGCTGTCGGCCAAGCTCCTCACCATAGCAGCACTGCCGACGGCCGTAACGATGACCCTTCTGGCCCGACCGATGGTCTGGCTGCTGAGCGGGCCGCAGTACCTTCCCCAGGGAGCGATAGCATTGCGCCTCCTGGTCTGGTCCATCGTCTTTGGATGGATCAACAGCCTGACGAACTACCTGCTCATCGCGCTGGATCGGCAACGGTACGTCGTTGCGGCCTCAGCTGCGCGGGTCGTCTTCGCCGTGGCGGCCAACTTGCTGGTCGTACCCAGATTCGGCTACGTTGCCTCCACGTGGATCATCATCGGCGGAGAACTCATGTTGAACGTGCTCTTTGCTATCGATATACGCCGTCAGCTGGGGGGCGTGGCGTGGGGAAAGACGGTGGGACGTCCCCTTATCGCCGGGTTGGCGATGGGGGCGACCGCGTGGTCGTTGGAAGCGACCAGCCGCCCCTTGGCGCTCGTGTTGAGCTGGGTGATCTACGTCGCCGGGCTGATCCTCCTTCGCGCCTTGACGGAGGAGGACCAGAGAAGGCTCGCGTCCCTGCTACCGACACCGCTTCGTCGAAGAATGACACGTCTCGCACCGTAACCGTCTGTGGAAGACCCGCACACACTGAGCGGAACGTCTAGCGTTTCAAGACCGATGGGACACCTATGTGGAAGAAAGTCATCAAGAACCTGAGAATCGTTTGGGAGCGCCTGACGCGACAGGGCGGTCACGTGACAGCGCTGTGGGCTGTCGACCATATCGTGCGAATCGTGGCAGGAGCTCCCGTACGGCGTGTAAGCCAGATCACGCCGCACCTGCACGTGGGAGGCCAGTACCGACAAAGAGGGTGGCGGCGGCTCAGACGACGGGGGGTCACCGCGGTGGTCAACCTCCGTGTCGAGTTCGACGACGAAGACGTTGGTCTTGCGCCCCGCCGATACCTGTATCTTCCGACGGTCGATGACACGCCTCCGTCGCTGGAGCATCTGCGTGCAGGGGTGGCCTTCATCGCAGAGGAGATAGAGCGTGAAGGGAGCGTCTACGTACACTGCGGGGCCGGCGTGGGTCGGGCACCGACGATGGCTGCTGCCTATCTCGTCTCCACCGGCCTAAGGCCCGAGGAGGCCTGGAGGAAGATCCGGGAAGCGCGTCCCTTCATCCGGCCAAAACCAGAACAGGTTTCCCAGGTCGCCAGGCTGGCAGAGGTGGTCTGCCACGAGGGCGGCCAGCAGGACTGAACCCTCGCGTCGGGCCCCCTCCGGCCTGGTTCCGCTCAGAGCCATCGGGACGTCCAGGCCGGATGTGTGAGATGACACTAGGCCGGACTGAACCGGAACAAACAGACGTCACCGTCCTGAACCACATAGTCGCGACCCTTGACACGGACGGCGCCTTGATCGCGGGCGGTCTGCCAGCTGCCCACGGCTTGCAGTTTCTTGAAGGGGATCACTTCAGCACGGATGAAGCCCGCTTCCATCTGACTGTGCACCTGACCGGCTGCCTGAGGAGCCTGGGTCCCTCGCTCAGTGGACCAGGCCCGCACTTCCTCTCCGCCGGCGATGGTGAAAAACGTGATCAGGTCAAGAACCCGATAGCCTGCCTTGGCGAGGGTCGCCAGACCAGAGCGCTTAAGGCCCACCTCAGCGCGATAGGCTGCCGCATCTTCGGAAGGCCACTCGCCCAACTCGGCCTCGAGCTCGGCGCTCAGGACGACAGAGGTCGCACCTTCCCGCTCGGCAAGGCGCTCCACCTCTTTGGCCCGCTCGCCTCCCTCCGGCAAAGCAGTCTCGGCGACATTCGCCACGTAGATGCGCTTCTTTGCCGTCAGCAACTGCAACTCCCTTGCCAAGCGGGCTCTCACAGGTCCGTGTTCGGCCCAGGGGCGTGCTCGCTCGCCAGCCTCCAGGCGCTCCCGCAGCTCCTCTAGCACCCTGGCTTCCTCCTGGTATTCCCGCGGTCGAGCCCTGGCGGCAGATCGAATCTTGTCAATTCTCCGTTCTGTGACCTCCAGGTCGGCCAGGATCAGCTCGAGATCGAGCACCTCGGCATCTTGCACCGGATCGATCCGACCCTCAACGTGAGCTATGTCCGGATCGGTGAAGCAGCGGCAGACCACGGCAATGGCATCCACAGTCCGAATATGACCGAGAAACTGATTGCCCAGTCCCTCGCCGCGGTGAGCGCCTCTCACGAGCCCCGCGATGTCCACGAACTCGACGGTGGCCGGCGTCACCCGCTCCGGTCCCACCATGTCGGCCAATGCCTCCAGACGTTGATCGGGCACGGGCACCACACCACGGTTCGGCTCTATGGTTGTAAAGGGATAAGCAGCCACGTCGGCGGTAGCGTTCGTGAGTGCGTTGAAAAGGGTTGACTTGCCTACGTTTGGCAAGCCTACTATGCCGATCTGCAATGCCATAGAACCCTCCTTCCCTCAAGCCGGCTCGATCTCAAGCCTTACCCCATCCACGGTCGACGAGAGGAAGACTGATGGTGAAGGTGCTGCCTTCGTCCAGCTCGCTGTCCACCCACACCGTTCCCCCGTGACGTTCCACAATGGACTTGACGATAGACAATCCCAGACCGGTTCCTGGAACATCCTGGACGTCGCGTCGCTTCACGCGATAGAATTTCTCAAAGAGTCGGACCTGATCCTCTGGCGCGATGCCGATCCCCGTATCGGAGACCCGGACGAGGGCCCATCGGCCGTCGTCCTTTTCTCCCGGCTCCGCGCCGTCCGCCGTCGATAGGCCAACGACGACCTCACCACCCTTGGGTGTATACTTGATCGCGTTATCCACTAAGTTGGTAATCGCTTGGCGGAGCAGCGCTGCATCACCAGAGACGATCGCGACGTTGACCTTTCCATCGGTCGCACTCTGCCCCACCCCTTCCGAGACGGCCGGCTCCAGCCGGAGCCCGACGCCGTTTGCCACTGCTCGGGCCCGCTTGCTGTCGACTGCCTCCGCCAGGATCGCTCCCAGATGGCAGGGCTCACGTTCGAGACCGACGTTAGCCTCAATGCGTCCCAGGTCAAGCAAATCGTCGACCAGATCGCTCATCTGAGTGACACCGCGGAGAATCTTCTCAGCGTACTCCTGCTGCCTTTGGTTGAGGTGGCCCACCGTCGAGAGCATGGTGGTGTATCCTCGCATATAGGTCAAGGGCGAACGGAGGTCATGGGAGACCGTGGCCACGAACTCGGATTTGAGCTCCTCGAGTTCCTTGAGCCGGGTGATATCGCGCATCACGGCGACGCGCCCGAGGCGTTCGTCATCCGCACTCAAGATCATCGAGAGATTAGCATAGAGCGTCCGACCATCGGGAAGAACGAGCTCCCGGGTAAGCGCCTCGTCGGGATCGAGGGGCTCGCGGAAGACATCCACCAGGGTTTCGGGCAGCGGCGTCTGGTCGATGGGACAGCCCGAGAAACGCTCGGTATCAGCGGCAAAGGCTCGCTCGGCAGCGGGGTTCATCAGGAGAATGGCGTTATTGCGGTCTGTCACGATCACCGCATCCCTCGTGCTGGCGAGTATCGCCGAAAGCCGCCTGCGCTCCCCCTCGGCAGTCTGGAAGAGGCGAGCGTTCTCCACCAGCACAGCGGTCTGACTGGCCAGCGTTGACAGCAGATCAACGTCGGAGTTGCTAAAGCGACGGACCCTCTCATATCCGATCCACATCACAGCTGGAACCCGGTTCTTGGTGCGAATCGGCACCGCGATCAGCGACTCGATGGAGCTGCTCATGGCCTTGGATCGGAACAGCATCCTGGCACGCGTGAGATTCTCCACGACCAACGGTCGGTCCAGTTTTCTGGCGGATCGCGCCAGAGCGCGATCGAGGCTGCGCAGGCCCTCGCGAGGCTCTCCACGGGCCATGACCGTTTGAAGGTCACCGTCGTCGGAAAGCAGCACGATGCGAGCGACTTGAGCTTCAGTTGCCCTAAGGGCGCCTTCAAGGATGAAAGGCACACCTTCAGGCAGCTCCAGCGTGGCTGAGACTGACTGGCTGACGGCGAGCAGTAGCGAGAGATCCTCCATGCGGTCCTTGAGACGAATCCGCATGTCCTCGAACGCGATGCCCACGCGAGCGACCTCATCCTGACCGCCTTGCGCGGCGAGCCCACGGATCTCTACCGGGTGGGATAGATCGCCCTGGGCGATCCGATCGGCCGCGGCGGCCAGTTGATGAAGGGGCCGCGTCACGGAGTTGGTAACCAGAGAGATGATGACAACCAGGCCTCCGCCCAACAGAATCTGCAGGACCAGCAGCGGAGTGGCAATCTGTCTCGCCTGCTGCAGGACGACATTGTAAGGCAGGCGAATGACGACGCCCCACGGGTATCCCTCGACAGGAAGGTAGTAGACGAGCTGTCGGGTGTTGTCCCGGGGGTGTCGGCTCTCATACGCCCAACCCGGCAAGTCGGTCTCAATGCGAGGCTGATCCTCGTCGGTTTCCCACGTCATCAGGAGCATGTCGGGGTTGGGATGTGCCACGACGCGTCCCCTACCGTCCACGATGAAGCCTGCACCTGCGGCGTTCGACCACTGGAGGCCGTCAAGGATGCGACCAATGAGGAGATTGGCGTTGAGCAGGGTTCGACCGAGTAGAACACGTGATGCCGGACCGTCCTGTTCTGGTTGCGCAGGATCGGACATAGGAGCCAAGAAAGACAACGTCACGGTGTCCTGCTTGGAGCGGTGCACGGCGCTTATCTGAGGCGCTCCGCTGGAGATGCCTCGCTCCAGTAGATTCCGCTCTTCCGCCGTTAAGTCGAGCTCATCCGTTGACCGCGGAGGATAGTGGGCCAGCTGTCGTCCATCTGAATCGAGAAGGAGAAGTTGATCAAAGAAGACCACCATCCGCATGTCCCGTTGGAGGCGGCTCTGCAGCGCCTCTTCATCGGCTTGCCACAATCCCTCATCGTTGGCGAAGGACATCAGCAAACCCTGACCTGTTTGGATGAAGTAGGGAATCCCCTCAGCAGCGGTGTTGGCATCTCTCGCCATCTGTTTCACGGCCTCGGTGGTAGCGAGGCGCAGAGCTGTGCCCGTCACTTGATAGACGAGAACGACGGTCATCACGCCAATCACGGGGATGAACAGGAACAGCAACCGCCGATTCAACGTGCGGGCATAGGGCGGCGCCCGACGCGTTACCTGCACGGGACGAAGCTGGGGAGCCAGCCAGTAGATGCCTTGAATCAGAACCGCCGCGATGCCCGCTTCAAGAAGCAGAGGGCCGAAGTAAACCCGGGTAAGGGTCACCGCGTAGTCCAGCCCTGCCAGTCCCGACTCCGCGACCTGGGCAAAGCTGGATGTGAGGAGCAACAGAGCGGCGAAGGGTGTCATCAACGGAACCGCGACGATCGGTTGGCGAGCTAGACGAGGAAAACGCCCCCGATAGTTCTGGCGCAGATGAAAGCTGACTAAAAACCCAAGAAAGGCGAATCCGAAGGGCTCGGTGATCGTGCCTGTCGTCATGCCAGCTCTGAGGATCCCTTTGCTCAGTCCAACGAGCAGCGCCGGCCCGGGCCCAAGCCAGGCGCCGGCGACCACGATGGGCAGAACACCCAAGAGAGGGGCAAGCGGCTCCGCGGGAGCAAACGGAACGCCAGGAGGAGGCAGCAGGTTGCGGCCGGAGAAGCGAAGGACGAAAAGACGTTCGAGGACGATTGGAGCTGCCAGACAGCCTACCAGCAGGAGAAGCTGGCGCCGACCCATCTTGGAAAAATCACGACGAGAGATAGCAAGGATAACGAGGCTCAACAGGACTTCGAGCCCAAGAAGAACATATCCCCAAGTATTGGGCTCGAGAAAGACAGGATGAGCCCAGGATCTCCAAATCTCAAGTTGCATAGCTGTTCAAAACTCCATCGGGGAAGACAAGCGCTGATGAGATTATAGCACACCCATGGATTTCCTCAAGCCTTGCTGCCGTGAGCCGGCGTTGTATAATGGCTGCGAGGCCACACGTTGACCAGAGTTCCCCGGGAGAGAAGCGTCCGAAGCTGCTGGAGGAGACGGTATGGAGATAGAAGTTGCTGCAGCCAAGATCGGGAAGTGGGCCACCAGCCAGAGCGGAGACACCCTTGAGATGGTCGAGCGCCCTCACGGGGGGTTTTCTTTTGTGCTCGTGGACGGGCAGCGGTCCGGTCGAGCGGCCAAAGCGATCAGCAACCTGGTAGCAAGAAAGGTAATCTCTGAGCTGGCAGAGGGCGTTCGCGATGGAGCGGCGGCTCGCGCAGCCCACGACTACCTCTTCACCTACCGGGGCGGGAAAGTCTCCGCAACCCTGAATGTCCTGTCGGTAGATTTGATTACAGACACGTTGGTTCTCTCCCGCAACAGCCACTGCCCGATAATCGTCGTCATTCCCGGGCAGGGTATGAAGCTCCTCGATGAGACGGTGGAGCCCATCGGAGTCCGGCGCGGCACCAAACCGTCCATCACAGAACTACCTCTGAAGCTGGGCACCTTGGCCGTCGTCTACACCGACGGTCTTGAGCGAGCGGGTTCGTGGTCGAGCCCCGTGTTCGACATTCCGCAGGCCGTGCAAAGTCTGATGGACGAAGGAGAGATAAGAGCCCAACACGTGGCTGATGCGCTGCTAGAGCAAGCTCTCACACTGGAGGAGGGGCGTCCGCGCGACGACATCAGCGTGCTGGTGCTGCATATCGCGGAGCGCCAAGAGAAGAGCGAGGTGCGCCATCTCCTTCTCAGAGTACCGCTGTAGAGACGACTGAGCGGGTTAGGGGAGCAGGCAGCTCTGCGACTCTGCCTAACCGTGCATTCGTCGAGCGACAGTTAATAGGGGGAACTCGCTGCATAACTCGGCCAAGCGAGCAACGAAGGAAGGAGGCCGCGACGACCGCCGGCTGATCGCCGTCGTTGGCCCTTGTGCTTCGGGCAAAACAACGCTCGTCAAGAGCTTGCGGCGCCTGGGCTACAACGCCCGTGAGGTCAACCAAGAACACTCCTATGTACCCTCGATGTGGCAGCAGCTCACCGATCCGGACTTGCTCATCTATCTGAGAGTCTCTCAGGAGACAGCCAGCGAGCGCCGCACGTCAGAGGCGGAAGCGGCGTGGTGGACCGCTATGGAGCAGCGACTACAGCACGCCCTTCACCACGCGGACTTGCTCATCGACACGGATGGTCTGACGGAGAGAGAGGTGCTCGAGGAGGCGCTCTCTTTTCTGAACCGTCGCGGCTGATGTGTTGCGACTTTGGCTCCATGAAGGTATAATTTGCTGACAAGTGGCGAATGGATGATGACGCGGCAGTCGCCTGCTGGATACGGAAGTGATGGTTGGATTGGGCGGGCGCGACGACGCCCGTTTTTTTGACTAAGAGAGGATTATGAACTGGATTACCATTCTGTTCTGGCTAGCCGGAACACTAGTTGTGATGCTGGGACCGATCCTCCTCATTCACGAGCTGGCTCACTTCATCTTCGCGAAGCTGGCTGGCGTTCGAGTTGAGGAGTTTGGCCTGGGTTTTCCGCCCCGGCTCCTTGGGCTCTGGCGGGGGAAGGGCTTCCTGAGGATCGGTGGGACGCGCGTGGAGATCCCACGAGGGTTCGATCTACCGTCGAATCTAGAAGAGGGAACCTGGGTCGAGGGCGTTGCAGAACGGAACAACGATGGGGACTACGTGTTGCAGGATCTCACGGCCCTCTCTCTTGAGAGAAATACCCCCGCCTCGACGCAGGAAAAGGCTGACGGTCAAGTGACGATGCGCGGGAAGGTGACCGAACTGGAACGCGGCACATTGTACAGCCTCAATTTCCTCCCGATGGGCGCTTTCGTGCGCATGACGGGCGAGGAGGATCCGTCAGATCCGCGAAGCCTGGCAGCGCAATCCAAGGGCTGGCGCGTGGCTGTGATGGCCGCTGGCCCGGTGGTCAACGTCCTCGCGGCCTTCCTGCTGCTTGTCGGTGCGTATATGAGCGGCAAGCCCCAGAATCAGCAGGTAAAGGTCACCCGAGTGGAAGCCGGCTCGGCTGCTATGGAAGCAGGCCTGCAGGCCGGCGACGTCGTCGTGACTGCTGACGGCGAGCGTATCGACGAAGGGTTAGCGGAGTTGCGGAGTGTCATCGAAGCCGCCCCCGGAGAGACCATTGAAATCGAGGTCAACCGAGACGGAGAGACGATGTCGCTGACAGCGACGCCGGAGAGCCGCGACGGAGATGGTTTCCTGGGCATCGCTATGGCGCCATGGCCCCCCGAGCGTTACGGGCTAATGCGTGCCTTGAGGGCCAGCGTCAACGACCTCCTTACGATCGCAGAGCTAACGTTGAAACTGCCGATTATGCTGATACGGGGCAGCGCGAGCCCACAAGAGGCACGGCCCACAAGCTTGGTCGGTATCAGCCAGATTATGACCTTCTCCCTGCAGCAGAGCATCGAATGGGGAGTGGCCTATCCAGCGCTTCAGACGGCCTCGCTCATTAGTCTAGCCCTCGGGTTGACCAACCTGCTCCCGCTGCCAGCCCTGGATGGCGGACGCATCCTGTTTGTGATCATCGAGGCCATTCGTGGCAAGCGTGTTTCTCCGGAACGGGAGGCGATCGTTCATTTCATTGGGATGTTGATCCTGGTAGGACTGATGGTCCTGGTCATGCTTCAGGATCTATTCGACCCGATTATCCCTTGGTCGCTGCTGAAATGAGAAGGCCGGTAGGCACCATGGACGAGCTATTTGAGAGCGTTTTAGACGAGCTGCGTGAAGGCGGCGAGAGCCCGGATCAGGCATCGCTGTACTATCTCTCCAACCTCGACGCTGGGGAGATGGAGCGGGTGCGCGACGTCTGGTCAGATCTGTCGGAGGAATCGCGGCTCGAACTGGTAACCCAACTAGTGAAGATGGCCGAAGCGGACTTTACCCTCAATTTCGGTGCCGTCTTCCGGATAGCGATGGATGACGAGAGCGCCGAAGTGAGAGAGGTGGCGATTGAGGGTCTCTGGGAAGATCAAGACGTACGCCTGGTTCCGCAGCTGGCCAGCCGCTTGGCAAAGGACGAATCAGCACGCGTTCGTGCAGCGGCGGCGAAGTCGCTGGGCCGTTTCATCCTGCTGGGAGAGCTGGAGAAGATCCGTCCGAAGCCTCGTCGGGTGGCCTATGAGGCCCTCGTTAAGGCTTATCAAGCGGGAGATGAAGAACCAGAGGTACAGCGGCGCGCCCTGGAGTCGTTGGCATACGTGTGCAGTGAGACCGTGATCGCTTCCATTCGCGAGGCCTACGGGTCGCCTCAAGAGAAACTTCGCGTCAGTGCCGTCTTTGCCATGGGACGGAGCGCCGATGACCGCTGGTCTCAGCAAGTGAAACAGGAGCTCTTCAGCGTCAACCCGGAAATGCGCTATGAAGCCGCTCGAGCGTGCGGGGAGCTTCAGGTTTCTCAAGCCGTGGCAATGCTGGAGGAGCTGACGGAGGACACCGATACGGAGGTTCAGGAGGCGGCAATCTGGGCCTTGGGGCAGATCGGAGGCGATCGGGCTCGCGAGATCCTGGAGAGGTACTACCACGGCAGCGATGAAGCTCTCCGATCCGCGGCCGAGGCGGCCTTAGAAGAGTTCAAGTTCTTGCACGGCGACCTCGAGGAGCTTTTCGCCGACCCAACTGAAGAGACGTTCTGGTAGACAGATAATCCCTTGCGCACAGCACGCTTGTACCTGGTACTGGTCACACTCCTTGCGTCAGTCGTCACGTCCCTCCTTCTTCCCCTCCCCACTCTGGCGACAGGCATAAGCGTCGAAGCGAACAGCGTCGAACACAGCTTCGCCCAACATGTGACCTTCAGTTTAGAGGCGGCGTCCGACGCAGAAATCTCTGAAGTCTACCTCTTCTTCCGCGCCACGCACGCTGAAGAGACGGAGAAGACAGAAGTATCGCTAGAGAAACCATCGCGCGAGATCAGCGTCAGGTACACCCATAACGTTCGTCGCTATCCCTTGTCACCGTTCGCCGATATCAGTTACTGGTGGCAAATTGAGGACGCGGCGGGCAATCAACTGAAGACGGCCCCCAAGCAGTTCAAGTACTCTGACAACCGTTTTCAATGGAAGCAGCTCCAGAGTTCTGGAATCACAGTCCATTGGATGGCGGGTCGAGGCAATCCTGTTTTCGCTCAAACAGCTCTCGATATTTCCAGAGCGAGTGTGAAGGACATTCAAGCAGAGCTCCGCAGTCCCGTCCCAGAGCCTCTCGATGTCTACATCTACGACTCGGAGGCGAATCTCAGGGCAGCCATGATACTCACGGGGCGGGAGTGGGTTGGAGGCCAGGCGCGGCCTGAGCTCGGCGCCGTGGTGGTGGCAGTACCGCCGGAACAGGGGTACAGTTCGAGGATGAAGCGATATCTGCCCCACGAGATCGCGCACTTACTGATCTACGAACTCGCTACGCCGGAAGGCTATGGGAACATCCCCGACTGGTTGGACGAAGGGTTAGCGACGGCCTATGAGCACCTGCCAACCCCGGAGTACGCCCTGGCGGTGGAGGAGGCGCGTGAAGCAGGACATCTTCTCTCTCTGGAGGAGCTGTGCGTTCCGTTTTCCCCTGATCCACGGACAGCCATATTGTCGTATGGACAGAGCGCCAGCGTGGTGAGGTTCGTACGCGAGACGTATGGAGCGGAGGGAATCCGCCGCCTGGTGTCGGCTTACGCCGACGGCGCCAGCTGCAGGAGCGGCGTGGAAGAGGCTCTGGGCGTCAGCTTGAATAAGTTGGAGAGTGACTGGCGCATGAGCCTGGAGCCAGAGGCCGGGTGGCGAGCTCTAGTGGATCAGGTAGGCGTATGGGTGGGGCTGTGGGTGCTCAGTCTCCTGGTGGCTATACCCATGGTCGGTGGCATCCGCCGCCACTCGAAGCGTGACCGTTAGGGATCCTGACGGTTGGAGAAGAAGGGGCGCCGATATGCGCAACGTGGTCGTGCTAGACTTAGAGACTCAGTACATAGCCAGTGAGGTTGGCGGCTGGGGCCGCATTCGGGATATGCTGGTGGCGGTCGGTGTGACCTATCACACCGCCGATGGCCAGTACCGAACGTACCTTGAGCAAGACGTGGACGACCTCATCGCGTCCTTACGGGAAGCCGATCTAGTAGTCGGCTACAACGTGCTCCGTTTCGACTACGAGGTTCTGCGCCATTACACCGACGACCCCCTGCGGGATCTGCCGACCGTGGATATGCTGGACCACATTCAGCGCAGCCTGGGCTTCCGACTTAAGCTGGATGACGTAGCCGCGGCGACCCTGGGCGAGGGGAAGAGCGCTGATGGACTGCAGGCGGTTCGCTGGTTTCGCCAAGGGCAGCTCCAGAAGGTGATCGACTACTGCCGACGCGACGTGGAAGTGACCTGGAAGGTCTATGAATTCGGCCAGCGAAATGGTTACATCAGTTATCGCGACCGACATTGGCGCCTGCGGAAGGTCCCGGTCAGATGGTAGGTGAGCTGGCTTTCGAACCCGCCTATCTAGCCCTGCTTCGGTCCGGTGAGCTGGAGAAGCGTGTGGAGGCTGCCTTTGAGGAGATGGATGCATGCGAGCTCTGCGGGCGGGCGTGCGGCGTCGACCGCAGCGAGGAGACAGGAGCCTGCAATACGGGCGTGCGCGCTAGGGTAGCTAGCTACGGGCCCCATCTCGGTGAGGAAGACCCGTTACGCGGTTACCAGGGCTCGGGGACGATCTTCTTCTCCTGGTGCAATCTGAGCTGTCAATACTGTCAGAATTACGACATCAGCCAGCGTGGGCATGGGAGAGAGGTTGAGCCCGAGGATCTGGCTGAGATGATGTTGTCGCTGGAGGCAAGGGGCTGCCATAACGTTAACCTGGTGTCGCCCTCTCACGTGGTGGCGCCTATTCTGGCCGCCCTGCTTATCGCAGCAGAGGCAGGACTCCGCCTGCCGTTGGTCTGGAACACGGGCGGCTACGACTCGCTCAAGACGCTGCGGCTGCTTGAGGGCGTGGTCGATATCTATATGCCCGATATGAAGTACGCTGATGCTGCCGTTGGGCTGAGGTATTCGAAGGTGGCAGACTATCCGCAAGTCAATCAAGCCGCCGTCAAAGAGATGCATCGCCAGGTGGGCGATTTGGCGATGGACGAAAGGAACATCGCGGAGCGAGGACTCCTGGTACGTCATCTGGTCTTGCCGGAGGGGCTGGCGGGGACGGCTGAGATAGCAGCTTTCTTGGCCGAGGAGGTTTCGAGGGATACCTACATCAACATTATGGACCAGTATCGGCCCTGCTATAGGGCGGGGCAGTTGCCGCCCCTGGATCGACGGATCACTAGAGAGGAGTATCGAGCAGCAGTCCGGCAAGCCAAGGAGGCTGGACTGCATCGCTTCGACCGCCGCCAGCCGCGTTTTCTCCACACATTGTAGAGAGCAAGAGGAGGGAGGGCGATAATGACAGAGGGATCAGCTTCACAGACTCGCGTACACGCCACCGTTCACGGACGGGTTCAGGGCGTCAATTTCCGATACTATACGACGCGGACAGCTAGGCGCTTGGGAATAACGGGTTGGGTGGCCAACCGGCGAGACGGCACCGTCGAGACCATAGCAGAGGGCAAGCCTGGGGACCTAGAGGAATTTGTCGACTTCCTACATCGCGGCTCGCCAGCGGCGAGGGTCGAGGAAGTCGATGTGGAATGGGAAAGCCCCAGGAACGAGTTTGAAGGCTTCAGAGTGCGTTACCCATGAGAAGCAGTCCAGAACGCGTGGCCTGGGTCGTCCTGTTGGGTTCATTCTTCATCTGTGTCACGCTGGCGGTGATGACGCCGCTCAGTATGCGTTGGTACGTCCGGAATGCCCGGGCGACTCAGCAGGTCAACCTCCAGATTCAGAGAGGGCCGTTAAGCGTCGTTCGGGGCGGGCGAGGCCGCCCGGTCTCCGTCGCCGAGGATACCGATGACGTCCTGGAGGGGAGCAGGATAGCGGCTCCCAATAACGCCTCCGGCCGCTTGCTGATCCAGCCGTCTGAGTCAGGGGAAGCAGCTCCAATTGCCACGTGCCAGATATACGACGAGACGGAGGTTGTACTGGCATCAGCACGGTCCCCACGCTTTGCCACCAGTCCGCTGCCCCACAACGTGACGCTTCAAATGGAAGCGGGCCGCATGCGGATCAACGTCTTCGGAGACAATGAGAGATCGACGGCGGTTCAGGTGTACACTGCAGACGGCTCCGTCAAGCTTCAGGAAGGCAGCTACGAGGTCAAGATCAACTCGGTGACGGAAGTCACTGTGCGCTACGGTCAGGCTCAGGTGCAGAACGAGGCAGGAGAGACACTCCTGCTCCAGCCCCGAGAACGAGCCCTCCTGGGCAGCAAGGATATCGATGGCCCGCTGCCGGCGGCCCGAAACCTGCTGGAGAACGGCAGCTTCAGAGAGCCACTCGACGAAGGGTGGGAGACCTACAAGCAACAGGCAGATCCCAAGCAAGATCCCGGCAAGGTCGAGGTCGCTGTGGCTTCTGTTGGGAATGAGGAGCGACCTGTTGCCGAATTCTACCGCAACGCCGTCAACCACGCGCAGGTAGGGATCCGGCAGAAGATCGAGTACGACGTGCGTGACTTCTCATCGCTCGAGCTGCAGATGGCTGCGCAGATTATCAGCGAGAACATCGTGGGACACGGTGGATGCGGTGAGCAGGGCTCCGAGTGTCCCATCATCGTCCGGCTAGACTACAAGGACATCCACGGGAACGACCGTGAGTGGCTGCACGGTTTCTACGTGGGCGAACCAGCCGACGGCTGGTGGATTCACGGATGGCACGAGCGGCTGGAGCCGCAGATCTGGCAGCCCTACAACAGCGGGAACCTGATGGAGGAACTGGCAGAGACCCCGCCCGCCCTGGTCAAGAGCCTGACGATCTATGCATCGGGTCACAGCTTTCACGCCATGGTGACAGAGGTCGAGCTGCTGGCTCAGGAGTAGCTGCAGGCAAGAGAGAGGGAGAGAGAAGCCCCCACTGGACAGTGGGGGCTTCTTTGTACCGGGCAAGGCTCACGTTAGGCAGCCGCCTCGACCACCCTCTGCCACACGGCTTCCGAGAGACCGCAGGGCACACCCTCCGCGCAGACCAACTCGGCGTCGAGCTCAAGTTCGGCCGCTTCTTCTATTGCGGCGAGGACGGCAGGCTTGTTCTCCAAGCCGAAGGGGGCCTGATCCCCGGCCGCCTCATAGCGGTAGAACACGACACCAGTGACCGGCTGCTCTTCGTGGAAGTAACGGACGGCCTGGCGCACCCATTCCGCGTTATCGGGCTGCCAACCGATAGTGCCTCCCTCACTCAGGTGCTGTGGATTCAGCTCCGTGACAAACACCGGCAGGGCTCGGAACCTCTCGGGGACCACGTCCAGGCACGTCTCGACGGTGCGCAGGTGACGGTACTGCCACTCCAGCGGCCAGTCGGAGAACTTCTCCCTCGACCAGACCTCATTTGGATCGTTGGTCTGCGTCTTGCTGTGGAGGAACAAGGCGTCAGCGCCATCGATGTTCGCCAGGATCTGCTTCCACCAGTCACGGTTGTTCGAGCCCGGCCCGAAGTAGGGATCGATCGGTGGCGGCCCCATCTTCACCTGACCGTGGGTACGGTGCCAGATATCATTGTATATCTGGGTGACGTACTCCGGGGTGAGGGCGTACACGTCATGAGACCCAAACCCAGGCCACTCCTGCTTGTTGTTCGGTTCGTTGCCGACGTGGAAGAAATCGACCCCCTTGGCCTGGAGCATAGTCTCTGCGATAGCGTCGACAAAGGCACCTCGGTTCGCCGGCCTGGGAAAGGTACCCCGGCCGCCAGCGTAGCCCCAGTTGAGGCGGGCAATCACGACGATACCGGCGTCCTGGAGACGCCGGAAGTCGAGGTGGACGACCTGCCTTCCCACCTGCTGGTGTGTCAGGCAGCAGCCAACCATCCCGTGGTCCATCATCCATTCGCCACCGGCTTCGTCGTGGAGCCCGACCAGAACCTCGGCCCTCGGGGGAGTCACCCAAGCTGCGATACGCACCGCGCGGATACCAAGATAGTCTTCAGGCGACTTCTGCTTACGCTTGCCATCCCAGGTGTCGATGATGAGCAAGCTGTCCCCTTCGACGTTTTCCAGGTAGACGAAATGCTGTCCATCCGCCCGTCTGAGAACGATCTCCCAGTTCTCCTGGAGTAATCCTCTCAGCTCGCTGGCGGAGCGACGTGTGGAGTCCTTGATCCCCTCGTCAAAGGCGGGGAAGAGCGTGACAACACCGGACCAAGCCATCAGATTGTCCCTCACGTAGGCCGATCTGGCAGCCACCAGCAGCTTGTCAAGCACCGGGGGCGTCACGTCGCGCTGATAGACCTTCCGCAGAATGATGGACAGTGCGGTAAGGAAGCAGCCGTAGCGACCGATCGTCTCTCCCCCTGCGTCGGGATGCTCGCCGAAGTCGTAATTCGCCCAACGATCGTCCCTCTGAGCCAGCGCGATATCCTCTTCCAGGACGGGCAGGAGCTTCACCGCCATCTCCCAGGCGGTCTCGGCATCGATCCCTTCCAGCTGAGGGTCTCCGCTATGCTCGTCATACCACGCCTTTACGCCGCCTGCCCACGAGGCTGGGTTGACTCCTATGACACTCCGGCCTGGCGGCCCGCCGGCAGCTTCGTCGGTCACGTGCCCGACTGAGTACATAGCGTCTGAAGAGCCGATGGCCGCCGCTATGCGCCATTCGAGTCGATCCACCAGGTCACCGATCGGAGGCAGAAGCACGCACGTACGGTCGTACGGCTCCTCGGGAGGTACGCATTCCTCTGGCTCAGCGTCGGGGTCCAGGGGCTCCAGGGACAGGATCTCCGGCATCTGCTGCAGGTGCGCCGCGCGGATGCCCTGGACTGACGAGAGGTACTCGTCGGCGGGTTTCCGCTTCCGTTGCCCATCTCGGGGATCGATGATCTGGAGCATCCCGTCTATGACCCTCTCGAGGTAGACGAAGTGCTCCGTAGGGGTCTCCTGCTCATCGACCTCTCTGAGGAGAATCTCCCAGCCCTGGTTCCACAGGGTCTCCAGTTCGTCCAGGGAACGCTGGGCGTTGTCCTTGATGCTGTCATCGAAGGCGGCGAACAGGGCGACAGCGTCATCCCAGAGGAATACAGTGTCTTCGACGAAGGCCGCCCTGGCGGCTACCAGGACCTTGTCGAGTTGCGGCGGCGTCAAGCGCCGCCCATAGATGTTTCGGAGAAGGATGGCAAAGGCCGTGAGGAGACTCCCGTATCCGCCTATCGTCCCGCCGCCGGGTTGCTCACCAAAGTCGTAGCTCTCCCACCGGGGGTCATCCTGCTCGACAGCGATGTCTCCCTCCAACTCGGGAAGAAGACGTACCGCCGCGTCCCAGGGGGAGTCGGAGGCAATCTCACGGTACAGGGCGCCGGGATAGTGATCCCGGTACCAAGCCTTCACGTTCGCGCCGTGTCGAGATGGGTTGATCACCGTCACTTGACGGGTCGGAGGCCCAATGGCCGGACCGGGGGCCGAGTGCCCGATCGTCTCCAGAGTCTCCGAGGTGCCGATAGCGACCGCTGTGCGCCAGTTGAGCCGCTCGACAGAGTCCCCGATGGGAGGCAGAAGAACGTAATGAGGCCGGAAGGGAGCTCCCTCGGGCACGCATTCCGGCTCCTCCGGCTCGTCGGGCTCGGCCTCCGGGGGCAGAGCGTTCTGGCGGTCCCGGACCGCGATCATGTGGTCAACGAGGGTAGGATAGACACGCTCATAGTCCGTGTGCTTCCACTGCGAGGTGGGGCCCAGGGTGAAAGGACAGGTGGCCCAGACGTAGTAATCTGCGGAAATCTCATCCTCGTACCACAGCAGGGCATCACGCAACGTCTCGACGGATGCTGACTGCTCGTCACCGCAGTACCACTCGCTCACGACCAGCGGGACAACCTCGCCGCGGTCTCTCAGCAGCTTATACAGATAGCGGTAGCGGAAATTGAGCGCACCGGCACCTTCGACTTCCGGGCTGCCTGGGATCGTGTCTCCCCAATACCTCTTGGGGTCGTGGCTGGTGAATGTGCCCTCGTGGAGGGCCAGGATGTGACCGCCCTCCTTGGCGCGTGCAAAGGCGCCGGTCTCCACCATGGCCACCATCTCGTCCCACTCGGGAGTACCGGCGTTAAGGGCGAAGAGAGCTAGCTTGAGACCGTCAGCTTCGGCCTTCTGCATGCAGGCCACCATCAGCCTTGCGAGCCGCCGGTACCCGTCCGGCCTGGGAGGATCTGGCTCATTGACGATCTCCCAATAGTCGACGGTGTCCATGATCTCGTCGTTGGCCTTGTTCTTGATCACGTTGAGCAGCGTATCAGCCAAGGCGTCGATATCCACGTCAGAATGGTCGAGCTCACCACATCCCTCGTGTCGAGAGGTGTAGCGACCGATGGTAATCACGTCAGGATCGATGCGCTTGATCTCGGAGAGCCATCCGAGATCGTCAACAGCCTTGACAACGGGGAATCGGGTTCCGTTGTTCTTCAGTTGCTGGGCAAAAGCGGGAACCCGATTGGCGTAGATCGCATGAACGCCTATCTTGCTGCCCTGGCGGACTACCGGGTAGGCCCACTCTCCGGGCTCAGGCTCCGGCTCCGGTTCAGGCTCCGGCTCGGGTTCGGGCTCAGGTTCAGGTTCCGAGGGCTCCTCGACAGCGACCACCTCAACGGCATCCCAGTAGGCGTCGTTGTGCTTAAAAGCCCACATTGTCTTGCTGCGTAGGAAAAGGGTGACGGTCTGCGCTTCAGCATCCGCTTCCACCGAGGGAACCTGGTCGTAAGCGTTATAGATGTGAAGCACCGGTCCCCAGACCACGGTGTCGGCGAAGGGATTGGTTCCGCCCTGGGGGTCTATACCGAGGCTGAACGAGAAGTTACCCACCGCGTCGTTCCAAGGATCACCGGTCAAGGGGGGAACTTCCTCCTCCCGCAAGGAGGCCGGCCCCGTCCCTACACCACAGGAACAGTGCGGATTGTCGGCGCAGCTTTCGTGTCCCTCGAGAGGATGGTTGCTCCAAGCATGCGCCCAGGCTGTCAGGCGCACCCTACTGCCGGGCTCGACCTCCACCTGCTGCATGAAGCCAGCATCGTGTTTGCGGTAGAAGGTGAAGAGCCTGGCTGCCTTCTCGCCCTGATGAACGCGGTAGGCGACGTGCTCCTTACGGATGTCGCCCACCTCGGGCTGGTCCCAGTTGCCCGGATCGTGATAGTACCAGGAAATCCATCCGGGCGGGGTGTGGAACTCACCAAGTTCGGTCTCATAGGGCCCACCGTCTGCGGGGAAGACCATCACCCGATGGCTTCTCTCTTCGCCCCAATCGGCCTCAAAGCTACCGTTCCTGAGTAGGTTCTCCGCCATCTGTCACCTCCTGTGCGAGCCAGACACCGGCTGATGTCCAGCCGGGTCCGGCCTTACCTAGACGTCCTTCCGTCCCTACCAAAGGCTAATCCGCGCTCCCGAAGGCTGACAAAACGCTGCTGCCCAATGACCAAATGGTCGAGGACGTCAATACTGAGCAGATCGCCCGCAGCGATGAGCTGCCGGGTGACTTCGATGTCCTCGCGAGAAGGGGAGGGGTCTCCGGAGGGATGATTGTGAACAACGATGACCGCGGCGCAGTTCCGTTTGATGGCGTCTCGGAAGACCTCGGCTACTCGAATGTGCGAAGCGTTGAGGCTGCCGACGTAGATCGTCTCCGACCCCAACAGGCGGTTGCGAGTGTCGAGGTACAACACGCGGAAGTGCTCCTGCTCCAGATGGGCCATTTCAGCCATCAAGAGCTGTGCCACGTCGGATGGAGAACGGACGATGAGACGCTCCTCCGGCGTGGCGAGGAGCATACGCCTCCCGAGTTCCAGCGCCGCCTTCAACTGTGCTGTCTTGGCGTTGCCCAGACCTCTTTCGGCGCGCAGTTCAGCAAAGCTGGCCCGGGCCAGACCAGGGAGCCCGTCATAGGTGGAGAGAAGGCGTCGCGCCATGGCCAATGCACTCTCTCCACCGACGCCAGTGCGGAGGACAATGGCGAGCAACTCTGTAGTGGAGAGGGCTCCTTCTCCGCACCGTGCCAACCGCTCGCGCGGGCGCTCCTGGGTCGGGAGATCCTTGATCGTCGGCGACATTGTTCGACTCATCGTGCCCCCTCGGCGGGATTAGAAAGCGAGCCGGCCCGGATCTTGTTATTGAGGCAAGACTGTCAAGAAGGTGATGACGGCTTTGACCAACCGCTTGGGAGGCTATCGGCTATGATCAAAGCCGTCGCTCGATACCGCGTAGACGGTAGAAAGGGACGCTTGCGGAAGCCGGAGGAGCAGCCGTCCCGAACAACTGCTCCAACGGTGCTCCAGCCTGCTACAGGCGACCTACTGCTCCTCGACCGTAATGGTCTCAATCGAATCAGCCGGTGGCTGATCGGGACCAGGCTGTCTCTCGGTCAAGCTCTCGGCAACATCCATCCCCTCGACGACGCGACCGATGATGGTGAAATTCCCGGTGAAGTCGGGCTGAGGCGCGTACGTGATGAAGAATGAACTGCTGTTCTGGTCGGGAGCAGCAGTGTAAAGAGCCAATAAGCCAGGCTCATCGAAGGAGAGATCAGGAGTTGTTTCGCCGTCGCAGACGTAGCCGGGGTAAGGTAGCCCGCCGCCGGAGTTGGTTGGGTCGCCCGAAAGCGCTACCTGCTGGTGGTCGACAAAGAAGAAGTCCAGCCCATCGTACCATCCGTCCTGAGCGAGGAAGGCGAAGCTGTTGACGTTCGTGGGGGCTTCATCCGCAAATAGCTCAACACGGATATCGCCCTTCGTGGTCTGGATGGTGGCGACGTAGTCCTTGCCTTCATCGATGACCTCTTCCGGCACAGACTCGTACATCTCCTCTTGCATCGCGACCAGCGAGATGAACGCTTCGAGACGACCAAACCCACCAAACTCCCGGGTCGGATAGAAGACCTTGTTGACAACGTAGGTTGGCGTAGCCATCTGACCATACTCCTGGTACGCCTGGAAGTCAGCCTCGATCTCGTCCCTGTAGGTGTGCTCCTCTAGCGCCGTCTCGAACTGCTCCGTGTCGAGTTCCAGCTCACCGGCGTACTCAACCAGCTGGTCGACCACATCTTCCTGCGACATGCCGCTCCACTCCTGCTGCCTCTCATAGAGCAGATCGTGCATCTCCCAGAACTTCCCTTGCGCGGCAGCAGCTTCCGTGGCCTCGGCGGTGATGAACGCCTTGTCGTGAATGCTGGTGAGGGGAAGATGACGATAAACAAAGCGGAGCCGATCCCCGTATCTCTCCATCAGGAAGTCGCGTAGGGTATGTAGGCCCGAGCAGGCGGGACACTGGAAATCAGCATATTCGATGAACGTAATCTCAGCGTCCTCGGGTCCCAGAACATGGTCGTCCTCATCAATGTCAGGGATCCGGGACTCAACTGGCAACGTAAACTCCTGGCACGTGGCAGGCCCGGCAGGGGTGGGCGTCGGGGCTGGAGTCGTAGGGTCGGCCTCGGCCTCCGATGTAGGAGAAGCGGCCTCTGATGTCGGCGTCGGCGGTGCCGAGGTGGCCGTGGGTGACGGTGTAGCTTCCTCTCCACAGCCGGCTACGAATCCGAGCAACACGACGAGCGATAAAAGAACGACCTTTCGCACAAAAACCTCCTAAGGTAGAACAGTGCAGACAGACTCGCTCCGCATTCGCGGTCACTGGTCGACAGATGCTGTCATGCACCGGAAACAAAACGCGATGTACAGCCTTGATTGTACCACATAACCTAGAGCTCGACCAATGCGCGAAATCGCTTGGCATCCAGCGGGAAGTAAGGTACAATGGCTTGCAAGAAAGAACAGGCTGCCACCCTCTTTCGGGGTGGACAGTCTTGCGGTAGAGGAGCAGCGTTGATGCGGAGAATCGGCGTAGTCTTGAGCAGAGCGCTGATACTACTTGCCGTCGGCACCACTACGACGTGCGCCCCACTGGAGAGAGCAAGGTCCACACCGACCACCGATGCCGCCGCGATACCTCGCGAGGAAGAAGAGGGATTCACCCAACAGAGAGAACAAATGGTAGTCAATACAATAAGGAATCGAGGCGTTAGCGATGAGGACGTGCTGGAGGCTATGGACAACGTTCCTCGTCACCTGTTCGTGCCCGAGGACCAACAGGACCAGGCCTACGGCGACTACCCGTTGCCCATAGGCTTCGGGCAGACGATCTCCCAGCCCTACATCGTCGCGATGATGACCGAGCTGCTGGAGTTGGAGAAGGGGGACAAGGTTCTGGAGGTGGGGACCGGTTCCGGCTATCAAGCAGCGGTATTGGCTGAGATGCCCGGGGTCGACGTCTACACCGTCGAGATCATTCCCGAACTGGCAAAGCGAGCCGAGGAGACGCTCGACGGCCTGGGCTACACCAACGTGCACTGTAAGCAGGGCGACGGCTACTTCGGATGGCCCGAGCATGCTCCGTTCGACGCCATCATCGTCACAGCAGCTCCCGATCACGTACCACAACCACTGAGGGAGCAGCTGGCCGTCGGCGGAAGAATGGTGATCCCGATAGGGCCGCGGGGGGGCTACCAGACGCTCTGGAAGTTCGTAAAACAGTCAGACGGCGAGCTGAAGGCCTACAACGAAGGAGGTGTTGCCTTCGTACCCTTCACCGGGAAGGGGATTCGCGAGAAGGGAAAGAGCGGAGACTCCTCTGAATAACTAAGGAACCGACATAGCAGGCAGCGCCCAGGGTCAGAACGATGGAGAATCCAAAGGAGAGCGCCAGCATCGCTGCCAGGATAGAGGCGACCACGGAGACAGCGCCGTTCACGGCCCAAGCCCAGGTAATCAGGTTCGGAGCTCTCTGCTGCAGGAGAGCAATTCCTCTCGGAAAAGGTATTCCCATCAAGAAGCCGGGCGGTGCCAGTGCAGCCACAGCGAGGATGAAACGCGTCCATCGAGGAGCTGCCAGGGCGACGTCGAAGAACCGGGGGAGCAGAGCGGCGTAGACGGCGACCAGGAGCGGCAGCAGCACCAGTGTCCCGGGAAGCGATACACGATCAGACAGGGCACTCCCGACGCCGGAGAAAAGCAGGATGGCAAAGAGCACCGTGGCCATCGCGTAGGCCGGGGACCCCAGGAAGAGGATGAAGTGCTGCATCAGCGGAATCTCCACGAGAAGGTACCCCAGCCCCAGAAGCGCGAAATAGATGAGGGTGGCCCCCAGAGGCCCACCCTGGCGCTTGAGCCCGGCCAGGGGCATTAGAATGAGCGTGCTGGCGGCAATCAGCGCCAGCGACAAGAGCACCACCATCACGAAGTACCCCGCACCGCCAAAGGGCTGCCAGGTGTGCCCCATCATAGCCAGAACGGTAGGCACCTGCGCCCACCTGAAGAAGTGGCCAAAGAAGGGTCGGTCGTCGGTGGGCGGCTTGACGTCAAACGGGTGTTCCTGATACCAAGCGTCTCGGTTCTTCGAGTCGAGCAGGGCGACGCAGGCCCGGTGATAGTCCGGCTCCGATAAGACATTGTGACGGTTGACCTCATCTGCGCGGAGATCCGACAGATAGACGAGATCGAAGGCTCTCGGCTCGGCGAAGGCTCGTACTGTCTCAAGCTCCTCCTCACTGAAAGGACCCCGGCGAACGAGAATCAACATCTGTCGATAGCTGCGCAGAACCACCAGGTCTGTGCGCGGAGTGCCTCCGGCACGCTCCAAAGATTCTGCCGCCAGGGCAAAGGCGCGGATGGACTCGGAAGGCGGTACCTGAAGCCAGCGGGTAATGACCAGAAGGCCACCCGGTTTGAGCTTCGTCAGGTAGTCACCGAAAGCCTCGACCGTGTAGCGGTAGTCCTCGTTCAGGCTGTAGGCGCCGGACGTCACTGTCCGCTGGGGCGCGTTCAAAGAGAGCATCAGAACGTCGACCAGGTCACGGGTCCGTTTCGCATACGTCCGCCCGTGCTCCGGTATCACCGTGACGCGAACGTCGTTGTAGAGATCACCTGCCCACTCACCCTGCCTCCGAACAGCATCGATGATCAGAGGGTTCGGTTCCGCCACCGTGACCCGGCTGGCTCCTTGCGCCAGCGCCGTGACAACGTCAGCCCCTCCGCGCGGCTCCAACACCAGCGTATCCGCCCCAGGACGGAGCCGGTAGGGAAGCGCTCCAAGCAGACAGTCGGTGTACGCTAGATCTGTGAACCCAGGCTGTACGTGATGGATGTAGTTCACGTCGTCACCGTCAACCGTGAGCGCGCGTTGCGGCGGCGGTTGAACCGAACAGCGGAACCCACTACCTGGCAGCCCGCGGATGCTCCGGGACTCGACGACATCGACGCGGGAGAAGGCATTCCAGCGGCGGAAGAGAAGCGCCGCATCGGGATACTGAAGGAGATAGCTGAGGCTCTTATACGGAGAAAGCCTGATCTGGAGGAAGGAGGGAGTCCGAAGAGCAGCCAAGACGAGAATCAGCAGAAGGCCTGCCTGAGCGATGCGGGAGAGGTGCGTCACAACGGGTGAGACGCGAGACCCAGCGCTTGTGACGGGCTGATCGATAACCTGGAAGAGGAGAGCAGCCGCAATACCCAGCGCGGCGGAGAGGAAGACCACCCCGTCCCCGCCCACGAAAGACGGCAGCAGGACAGCGATGACACATCCTGCAGCCGATCCGACGAGGTTGGCCGTGTAGACCCGATTCGCTCGAGCTGGGCGCACAGCCAACAGAAACCCGACGACCGTGCCACTACAGAAGAAGGGTAACGCCAGCGCCACATAGTGTACCAGGAGCACCCCTACCTGCCGCCAGTCGCGAGCCATTTGAAAGGAATCGAACGGGAGGTGTATGGTGAGGGCATACGCCGCGACAGCCGTGAGGGTAAAGGCCCAGCTGAGCCAGATCAGCAGACGCCCATTGGCACGCTTCTTCGCCTGAGGAAAGAGACTGAGGAAGGTCCCACTGGCCCCATAGCCTAATAGGGCCAGACTGACCACCATAAAGGCGAAGTGGTAGAACTGAGAGACGGAGAAGATGCGCGCGAGGTTGATCTCGAAGGCGAGCGAAGCGGCGGAAAGAAGGAAGACACCGACGTAGACGAGCATGTCAGAGCCTCGATCCAAGCAGAGCGCCTAGAAGAGCGATGGGGATGAGCACGATCGAGGAGACAAAAGGGTAGGCAGGATCACCAGCATAGAGCCATCCAGCGACGTACGGAGCGATCACTTGGGCGATGGCGATGAGCGTCTCCGTGGCCCCCAACAAAAGCCCGCGGTCCTGCTTGCGGGCCAATCCGGTCGCCCGGGCCTGGGTCAGCGATCGGCACCCTTGATAGGCACCGCGGAGCAAATAAGCTCCTGCCAGCAGCGGGAAGCCCTCGGCGAAGAGAAGCATCAGCGCGGACGCCCAGACTAACCCTGGCCCAACGATGAGTCCGCGCGCTCGCCCTATGAAGCCTGCCGAACTGTGGTCACGGTCGTCTCCCTTGCCCTCAAGGCGTCCGAGGAAGGGGTTAAGCAGAGCAGTTCCCAGCGCCTGAAACGAACCGAGCATGCCGATGCGGGTCACGCGCCACCCGCCCACGTCCTTCAGGTAATTAGGCGCCAGAGGAAAAGTGAGGTACATGGCGACGAAGACGAAGCTGGTGAAAGCAGCAAAACGAAGAAAACCTCGACTCGTCAGAGCACGCCAACGCCCCATCTTCTCCGTGCGGTGAGGCACGGGCTGCGGCGAGACCTGTATAATGGCCAGCGTCGACACGGCAAAAAGGGACGCCGAGACGAAGTAGACCGTCCGCATCGTCGTGGCCTCAGCCAACCAGCCTCCTACAGATGGCGAAAGGACCCCTCCCGCGGCGAAACCAGCAAAAGCCATAGTGAAAGCCCGCGCCAGGCCGCGGCCGCCCACGGCGTGGGCCAAATAGGCATTGATGACGGGTATGCAGTAGGCCGACAGAGCGTAGACAAGGAGCCCTGGTATTAGACCCTGCCAACTGCGGGCAAGCGCGATCAACAGAATGCCGATGAACCCCGTAATCCATCCACCAGCCATCACCCACTTACGCGGCAGACTATCGGCGAGGAGGCCGGCAGGCAGATAAGTCGCCGCCCTTGCGACGTTGGCTACGGATAGAAGGCCCCCGATCTGAACCGGTTTGGCGCCAAGCTGCTCAATGTAGAGAGGCTGGATGTAGAAGAAGAGCCCCTCTCCGAATCCCCAGAGGAAGAGCGCCAATCCGACGAGACGAACGTCCCGCTTCATCGGTGAGCAACTATCACTCGGGCGTGATCAGCCCGAGCAACACCGAGGTTGGTAGACGATGTGGAAAGACTGCAACGGGGGTTACGCGATGCACTCGCCTCCAGCCGCCGGGGGAGTGAGTTCTCCAGTTGGTTCGCTGCATACATTCGATCCATTGTACACCGCCTCGGTGGTTTGAACAACGCCACGGTTATGCTACCATGGGAAAAACCAGCATGTACGGGTCCAGGTAAGGAGAACCATGGGACGGACACTGTTGTTGACAGGACGCCCCGGGGTGGGCAAGACCACGGTCATCAAGAAGGTCGCTGAAGCGCTAGGGGATCAGGCCGCCGGCTTCTACACCGAAGAGATTCGGCAGGAGAACGGACGGCGCACAGGCTTCCGCCTGGTGACGCTGGACGGGGAAGAGGCGGTGATGGCGCACGTCGATCTGCGGGGGGAAGGGCGGCCGAGGGTCAGCCGGTACGGCGTCGACGTGAGCACCATTGAAGCATTAGGCGTGTCAGCTCTCAGGAGAGCGATGGCGTCCGAACAGGTGGTGATGGTGGATGAGATCGGTAAGATGGAGCTTTTCTCTGACGCGTTCAGGAAGACCGTGCGCCAGGCTGTCGAGGGAGATGCCGCCGTCCTGGGAACGGTGATGAGCGCTCGCCACCCGTGGGTCGACGAGTTGAAAGCGAAAGAGCAGGTCGCGGTATGGGAGGTGACGACGGGAAACCGAAACCAACTCCCCGAACGGATCCTCAGGTGGCTGTCACGTTGACGCAAACGTCAATTGGCGGTACAATAAAGCTGAACAAAGTGCCTGGCGATTGCGGCGGCTGCCAGGGGGTTCCCGTGTGAGGGACTGAATCATCAGAGCACGCAGCGGAAAAGAGAAGGGCAGGATGTCGAGCTAGGAGATATGGGCGACAGGATCACGATTCGTTCCACAACGTCAAGTGACACTCAGACATCGCCCGATGGACGTGGGCGATGTTTGGCCGTCTAGTGGGAGGAAGATCCGCACAGACGGTCCAGCAGTCCAGTGGCTCGACCAGGTAGAGTTTTTTGGAGAGGTTGAATTCTTATTGGTTGTTTTAGTGGAGCATAGTTATCTAGCAAGACGTGTGATATGACAAACGGAGAAGAGCATCTCTACAACCACATAACGGACAACTTGGATGCCCTGATGAGCATCCTTCCGGAAGATGTACGTGCCGTCTTACAGAAGGAAGGCAGGCGCGATGATCTGCTGGAGGTCATTCTCGACCTGGGACGCGTGCCAACGGCGCGGTACACCGATGGCGAAATCGTCCTACGGAAGACCGAGGTGTCCCGCGATGAGATCGAGTACGTCGTCGATCGTGTCGGAGAATTTGACGAGGACAATCGAGCCGGCATCGCTCGCACACTGCACCGCATTGCCGCTATTCGGAACCGGAAGGGTGACGTGGTCGGGTTGACGTGTCGCGTGGGCCGCGCTGTCTACGGCACCATTGCCATCATCCAGGATATCGTAGAGAGCGGCAGCAGCATTCTGCTGTTGGGACGGCCCGGCGTAGGGAAAACGACTATGCTGCGGGAAGCAGCCCGCGTTCTGGCGGATAAGAAGCGTGTGGTCATCGTTGACACATCGAACGAGATCGGGGGCGACGGAGACATCCCCCATCCGGCCATCGGGCGGGCCCGGCGAATGCAGGTGGAGACACCGACGCTCCAGCACGAGGTGATGATTGAGGCGGTGGAGAACCATAACCCGGAAGTGGTCGTCATCGACGAGATCGGACGGGAGTTGGAGGCTGTGGCAGCGCGAACGATCGCCGAGCGCGGCGTACAGTTGATCGGCACCGCTCACGGCAACACACTGGACAACCTGCTGATGAATCCCACCCTGTCCGATCTGGTTGGGGGGGTCGAAAGCGTGACGCTCTCGGACGAGGAGGCCCGCCGTCGGAACACACAGAAGACGATCCTGGAGAGACGCTCGCCGCCGACCTTCGACGTGCTGATTGAGATCGAGGCGCGGCAGCGCCTGATCGTACACAACGGCCTGGCCGAATCGGTGGACGCTCTCCTGCGAGGGCGGCGACCATCCCGGGTTGAGCGGCGCTACCGGGATACGAGCGGCGAGATTCAGGTAGAGCAAGCTGTACCGCTGTCGCTCCAAGAACGCGAGCGGGGACAGAGAGGAAATGGACGACCGGAGATACCGTCCACGCAGCGCCAGAGATCGACAGCGTCGACATCTGCACCAGCAGCTAGCCCGCCCCGCGCTCAGGAACCGATCCGGGTTTTCTCCTACGGCGTGAACCGGAATCGTCTCGAGAAAGCCGGGAAACGGATGCATACGCCCATCCACCTGGTGAAGCGTGCGCAAGAGGCGGATCTGATGATCACCACGAAGGCCTTCTATAACCAGCGCACGAAGGTGATCAAGGATGCGGAGCAGCGCGATCTACCGATCTACGTGCTGCGGAACGACACGATCGGCCAGATGCAAAGCTGCCTAAGCGATATCTTCGACGTCAAGACCGAAGAGCCGAAGCCGTTGGAGCAAGCCTTGACGGAGGCGAAGGAAGCGATTCAGGAGGTTCTGAACGGGGAAGCGGAGGTGGTTCTGTCACCGCAGAACGCCTACGTTCGCCGACGCCAACACGAGCTGGCGAGGGCCGCTGATCTCGTTTCTATGTCGCGCGGGAAGGAACCGAACCGACGCGTCCGCATCTGTCAGAGCTAGCACCATCCTGAGGGGCATCTATGGGCATCTTCATCACACTCGAAGGCCCCGACGGGAGCGGGAAGACGACGCAGGCCCATCTGCTGGTCGAATGGCTGCGGGCCCAGGGTCACGATCCCTTGCTCACCCGCGAGCCAGGCGGGAGTGACATCGGCGATCAGATTCGCGAGGTGTTGCACGACTCGGCGAACACCGCCATGACCGCTAGGGCCGAGTTCTTGCTCTATTCGGCCTCGAGAGCACAGCACGTTGCTCATTTGATCGCGCCGTCGCTGGCAGCTGGCAGAGTGGTGGTCTGTGACCGCTATGCCGACAGTTCGCTCGCCTATCAGGGTTACGGTAGGGGACTCGACCTGGAGACGCTGCGAGCCATCACGGCTTTCGCGACAGAGGGCGTCAGCCCGAGCCTAACGCTCTATTTTGACATTGCAGCCGGGGATGGCTTGCAGCGTCGGTTTCTGAGTGGAGAGACCTGGAATCGCATGGACGCGGAAGCCCTGGCTTTTCACCGACGCGTGCGAGCCGGATATCTGGAGTTGGCCAGGGCAGAGCCTGAACGCTGGGCAATAGTAGACGCGAACCGACCGATAGACGACGTCCAACATGACGTCAGGGATTTGGTGGGCGCGCATCTAGAAGCAGAGTTAGGCAATGAGGCCTGATGATCGGCCGCGCCGCGTAGGGATGGGCGCTGAGGACGATCGTCAGAGGTCATACGGGTCGCTGCCGAAGTCCTCGCCTCCCTCGCCCATGAGGTCTGGCATGGATTTCTCAATATCCTCAGGGCTTTCACCCGATTCGAGTCGGCCCACAACCTCATCAAATTCAGGACCAAGATCTTCTCCCACTTCATCACTCATCTTCCGCATCCAGCGCCCCAGGCTCTTGGGATCATTCTCGTCAAAATCCGGCATGTTACTGGGATCGGCCAGATCGTCCAATCGGCTGTCCTCGGAGCGAACGACACGGACGCGGGAGATCAGGCGGGTGAGGTTCGTGCCCTGGCAGCGAGGGCAAACGGCTGTCCCCTCCTCGGCTTTGGAGAACGTGCGCCAGAAGATGGAGACACGACGCTCACAGTTATGACAGTAGTATTCATAGATCGGCATCTTGTCCTCCTAGTGTAGCGCCCGCCAGATTGGTGGACCAGTCAGCACATCAATCGCGACGTACAAGCGTGTTGGACGAACGAATCCAATCACCTGATGTAACAGTATACCAACTTACCATAGCCGCCGCAAGTGAGCCCGATCCATGGACCGAGAAAGCCTATACGATATTGAACATCAACCCCTGCTCATCGTGATCTCCGGCCCTTCTGGCGTGGGTAAGGACAGCCTGGTACAGCGTATGGAAGAGCGAGGCTGTCCGTTCTATTTCGTGGTCACCGCGACCGATCGACCTCCCCGCCCCAATGAGGTGGATGGCGAAGACTACTTCTTCGTCTCCACAGCGGAATTCGAGCAGATGATAGAAGAGGACGAGCTGCTGGAGTCCGCCGAGGTCTATGGGCAATACAAGGGTGTGCCAAAGCAGCAGGTGCGAGAGGCGATGGCTTCGGACAAAGACGTGGTGATGCGCTTAGACGTGCAAGGAGCAGCGACCATTCGAGAGATCGTTCCCGAGGCTGTACTGATCTTCTTGACCGCCTCGTCGGAAGAAGAACTGGAGGAGCGTCTTCGCAATCGCGGAGGTGACTCGCTGGAGCAGGTTGAGCGGCGTATCGCTAAAGCCCGTCAGGAGATGAAGCGTCTGCCAGAGTTCGATTACGTGGTCGTCAACCGGGACGAGGCGCTGGACGAGGCAGTGGACGACGTGCTCTGTGTCATCCAGGCTGAACACTGCCGCGTCGATCAACGGGAGGTGCGCCTATGACGAGTCAGCAAGAGCCCAGGGATGTTCGGGTCGGCGATCGGGTTCGCCTTCGGAAAGCCCACCCATGCGGCGGGTACACCTGGGACGTCGTGCGCATCGGGGCGGACATCGGCATTCGATGTACGACGTGCGGTCGAAAGATCATGCTCTCCCGAGCAAAGTTCGAGAAGCGAGTGAAATCGATCTCGCGGGGCGAGGCAGAAGCGCAAGACTAGCACTATGCCACCCAAGCGAGTGCTTCTCCTCTTTCTAAACACCGGCGGAGGACATCGAAGCGCGGCTCTCGCTGTGTCCGAAGCGCTGCAGGAACTCTACGCAGACCAGGTTGACGTCAGCCTGGTGGACGTGACCGCCGAATGCTTCCCCTGGCCTCTGCGTGAGCTGGACGCCATCTACAACCGGCTGGTGGGTTGGAACGGTTGGCCTTGGGCTCCGATCTATCACCTCACCGACAGTCCACGTCGTCTTTCACCCCTCAGAGACGGCTGGTGTCTACTGACCGGCAGACCGATCCGGCGTCTCCTACATAACTACGCCGCCGACGTGGTCGTCTGCTGTCATCCGCTGCTAAACGCTCCTCTGAAAGAGGCGCTCAGAAGGCAGCCGTGTGAGATACCGTTGATCACTCTGGTCACTGATCTTGCCTCCGCTCACGCCGCCTGGTTCTACCCCCCTGCTGAGATCTGTCTGGTGGCGACCGAAGAGGCGCAGAGGCGAGCTGTGGCTTGCGGGATTCCGATCGATTCGGTGCGCCTGACCGGACTCCCCGTCCGGCGCTGCTTCATTCGGGCGGCGGAGGAGGACCGGGGCCTCGCACGAAGGAAACTGGGGCTGGATCCAGGCGTTCCGGTTGTGCTCCTGCTCAGCGGCGCCGACGGCATGGGCCCCTTCTATGCGCTCTTCCAGGCCCTCGTGACCACTCAACTACGCGCTCAACTGGTGGCGATCACGGGGCGGAACGAGAGGCTGGCAGCCCGGCTCACCTCCCGGCGCTGGCCCCGGCCGGTGCACATCAGGGGGTTTGTGGAGAACATCCATGAGTGGATGCGGGCAGCCGACGTACTGGTGACGAAAGCAGGCCCAACCACGATCACGGAAGCATTGACGGTAGGCACCCCCATGGTCTTGAGCGGAGCCGTGCCGGGCCAAGAACCGCCCAACGTACCCTACGTAACCGAGAGAGGTGCCGGCGTCTGGGCACCAGAACCCATCCAGGCAGCCGAGACGGTGCGAGAGCTTCTGTCCCCCAAGGATGGGAAGCTGCGGTGGATGACCCAACGAGCACGAGAAGCGGGCTGCCCTGATGCCGGAGAGCACGTGGCCGAGGTGATATGGAGAAGCATTCAGCGCTGAACAGGGCGGCGCAGTAAGGCCCAAGAATTGGCTGTAGAAGCGAACCATGCTATAATCGTCCCGTTACAAAACTATATAGCCCCAAGGAGGCGTCGCCATGGAGAGGAAGTTTCGCATCCTGCGCATCATCGGCACCCTATGGAAGGTCCTGGCTTGGATCATACTCGTAGGTGGAATCCTGTTCTCACTTGGCATACTGCTGGTCGGCGTCTTAGGGAGCGGAGCCGCGATCCTGCAGATGTTTGGGCAAGACGTGACCGCGATGCCCGGAGCTATGGGGCTAGTCAGCAGTGTCGTCGGCTTCCTGGTGACACTGTTCACCACGATCATCTACTTCCTCCTGTTGTACGCCATCGGCGACCTGATCTACCTCCTCCTCGCCATCGAAGAGAACACGCGGCGGACGGTACGGTTCATCCGGGACGCCGCCGTGGAGAGAGAGGAGCCCGCGCCACCGCCACCTCCGTCACCTTAGCTTAAGACATAACACCTGCGGTTCCGGCAAATCGTAGAGAACGACACGGTGCCGGCTGAGCTGGCTCTGCTGGAGGCTTCCCACACTCACAACAACGGCTGACCGTCGTCCTTCTGATGAGCAGCCAGCTCTAGATTGGGAACGGTAGCTGATCTTGGCTCGGCGAGACGGAGCGCCGAGCGCTGAGCCTACACCACCGCAAACTCAAGTCTCACTTCGCGAAGGAGAGGAAGCCTATGTCTATGCGCAGACGGATTGTCGTGGCCGCGGCAGGGTTGACCATCCTCTTGTCTCTCGTTGTGGGGACAACCCTCTCGACGACTGCAGCCGATGACGCCAGCCGAACGATGCCGGAGCCCTTTGCGTCGCCCATAATCGCCGGTACGGTTTTCGTAGACATCGACGCCGATGGTCATCGGGAAGCAGGAGAACCGGGGATCGGAGGCGCGATTGTCAGCGTCCTACAAGACGGGAACCTAATCGCTAGTATGACCACGGGGGACCAGGGACGCTACGCACTTGCTCTTGGGGACCTGGGTGACTACGTGGTCCGGGAGACGAATCCGCCCGGTTACTCCAGCACAACCCCGGACGAAGTCGCTGTCTCCCTCACAGAGGCTGAACCGACGGAGTTCGTGGACTTCGGAGATCTGTTCCGCACCTACCTGGCCTTGGTCATAAGAAACGCGCCTTAGGTGTAAGCTACCGTCGAAGAGGAAGACCCGATGCAAACGAGCGCGGTTCCCTTCCATGACAGAATCTCGGAAGGGAACCGCGCTCACTGATTAGCGGTTGCAACGGGTCAGCGAATCGCCTGTTCCCGCTCCGGGCCGACGCCGATAAAGGTTACGGGCACGCCTGTCCACTCCTCGACGCGGGATACGTACGCCTGTGCCGTCTGGGGCAGATCCTCACGCCGGCGAACGCCGGTGATGTCTTCATCCCAGCCGGGCAGCTTCTCGTAGACCGGCGTCCACTCCGCCAGGGACTCCACACCGAACTCCGCAGGGAAATGCTCGACGCGTTCATCGCCCCTCTCGTAGGCCACCGCTACCTTGAGCTCATCTAGTCCGCTCAAGACGTCCAGCTTCGTCAGTGCAAGCTCGTCCAGCCCATTGATCCGGACAGCATACCGGACGATGGGAAGATCGAGCCAGCCGCAGCGCCGCGGGCGCCCAGTAGTGGTGCCGAACTCATTCCCTGCCTCCCGTATCCGATCCCCGATGTCGCCCAACAGCTCAGTTGGAAACGGACCTTTGCCGACACGGGTAGTATAAGCCTTCACCACCCCCACGACACGGGAGACGTGCTTCGGACCGAAACCCAGACCCGTGGTCGCTCCACCGGCAATCGTCGAGGAACTGGTCACGTAGGGATACGTCCCGTGATCGAGATCGAGCAGCAGCCCCTGAGCTCCCTCACACAGCACAGTCTTGCCGGCCTCCAGGGCTTCCCCGATGAGAGCGGAGCCGTCGACAAGATGGGGAGCCAGGCGCTCGGCATAGGCCTGATAGGACGCGGCCGCGTCCTCCACGGAGAGCGGCTCCAGACCGAACTGCTCAAGACGTCGGTTGTGGGACTCGACCCGATCGGCGACCCGGGCGGCGAACTGAGATGGGTTCCTCATTTCGCCAGCGCGTACGTTGACGCGGGCCGCCTTGTCGGCGTAGGTGGGACCAATGCCTCGCTTCGTCGTCCCGATGGCATCCTTCCCCCGTGAAGCTTCGCGGGCGCCGTCGAGAGCGCGATGCGTCGGAAGAATCACGTGGGCCGCCGCGCTGACCTTCAGGCGAGAGGGGCTCACGTCGACGTTCAAGGACGCCAGGTCATCGATCTCGTTCAGCAGCCTTTCCGGGTTGATGACAACGCCAGCGCCTATCAGAAGCGTGAGTCCCGAATGGAGCACGGCCGACGGTGTAAGGTGCAGCTTGAGCGTATGTCCTTCGGCGACGACAGTATGGCCCGCATTGTCCCCTCCGTTGAAACGAGCCACAACGTCAGCGTTCTGCGCGAGTCCGTCGACGACGCGTCCTTTTCCTTCATCCCCCCACTGACTTCCCACTACAACGATCGCGGCCATGAAACATCCTCCTCAGGTAGTTAATTCTTGGTCCTATCCACACAGCACTGAACGTACGGTGCGCAGTGAACTGTATCGTCAATGGGCATCTCATCAACCCGAGCGCCGAGCTTGACGACCAGCAGAGCTAGATTCAGAGACAGAACATCTTCCGGGTCAGTCAAAGTCTCCCACGTCTATGATACAGCAATGGGAGAGTGGCGTCAATAGGCCGCTGGGAGCCGGAGGTCCGAACCTACGGCACCGGAGAGAATGTAGCAAGCTGCGAGGCTTGTCTGGGGAGCAGGCAGCGCCGGAATGGTTCAGTTGACGGTCGGGCCTGGTACGGTATACTTCGAGGCATATCTCTCTCTAGCCATAGGAAGGTGTTGTATCGAAAGCGTGGATCCTCGACCAGAGCAGATTCCGCAGGTCCTAGAGCTGTACCTGCAGATCTCACAATACCCGATCCTCGCCGGCCGCATTCGGAGCCGCATGCGAGCGGAGATTTTCGCACGCGGGGTCATATCTTCGAAGCAGTTCGAGGAGGAAGTGAAAGAGAAAGCCGTGATGTCCCAGAGGCGGGAGGGACTCCAGGATCCTTTTGCTCAGGAATCGAGCGATGTCTGGCAGCGGCGACTGGATCAAATACGAGACCACTTGACCGATTTCTACTTCGCCTACAACTTGCCGCATGCGCTGTTCGAAAGGATCGTACGAGATGTTCTAGCGGAGAGGGCGCCGGGGCCGAGCGTCTCTTTGTCCTTCAATCCGGAGCTCGCTCCCCAGAGCATCCTGCTTGCTCAGGCAAAGAAATACGCCTCCCTATCACGCCAGGAACGGGACGAGATTCAGCATCACCTGAGAGAGATCATCGTTGTACTGACTAAGAGCATGATCAGCGATCAGATGGGCTTCATCCGGCTGGCCAAGACGTTTTTCGACGCCGAGGATTTCGAGACGATCGCTGAACGCCGCATTGGGCAGGGGAAGATCGGAGGCAAAGCCGCGGGGATGATGCTGGCATGGAAAATCCTTCAGCAAGCCCATTCCGGTGATTCGCCGGACCTGCGACAGAACGTCGTCATACCAGACTCCTACTTCATCGGTGCTGACGTCTTCTACCAGTTCCACGCTGTTAACGAACTGGATGAGTTCATGAACCAGAAGTACAAGTCTCAGGATGAGATTGAATCCGACTACCCGGCGATACAGGAAGCGTATCTACAGGCGAAGCTGCCCGGGGACGTAGCAGCGCGGCTGCGACAACTGCTCAGGGAAGTGGGAAACGTTCCGTTGATCGTGCGATCCTCCAGTCTGTTGGAGGACAACTTCGGGTTCTCCTTCGCCGGGAAGTACGATAGTTTCTTCTGTCCCAACCAGGGTACCCGGGAGGAGAATCTGGAGGCTCTGACGCGGGCGATACGACGGGTGTACGCCAGTGTCCTGAGCCCGGATGCGTTGCTCTACCGTCAACGGATGGGGCTGGTGGACTATGATGAGCGGATGGCGATTCTGATCCAGAAGGTACAGGGAGAGCGGTATGGAAAGTACTTCTTTCCCCCGCTGGCCGGCGTCGGGTTCAGCCGCAACCCGTACCGATGGAGCAAGAAGATTCGTCCGGAGGATGGACTGCTGCGGTTGGTCTCCGGCCTGGGAACCCGGGCTGTGGATCGGGTTGCCAACGATTACCCGCGTATGGTGGCCCTGAGCCATCCAGAGCTGAGACCGGTGGCCGGCGCGGAGGAGATACGGAAATATTCACAGAGGTTTGTCGATCTGATCGACCTGGAGGAGAATCGATTCAAGACGCTGCCAACGAGCAAGGTGTTGAAGCATGATTATCCGTATCTCCGCCTCCTGGCTTCCGAGGACAAAGGAAGCTACCTACAACCGATCTACGCGCCGGGCACGCTGAGAGAGTCGAAGACCCTGCTCACCTTCGACGAACTACTTCGGAATCAGGAGTTCGTAAGGTTGATCCACGGGGTGCTCCAGAAACTGGAAGAAGAGTACAATCATCCCGTAGACATCGAGTACACCGTCGAGATCTCAAGAGAACGGCCGCGAACATTCAAACTGCACCTGCTTCAATGCAGACCGCAAAGCTGGCGCGAGGGAGGAGAGGGGATCCGCGTGCCGGTGGACGAGGTCCCACAGCGGGACATACTCTTCCTAACACAGCGGATGGTGCCCCACGGTCAGGTACGGTGTATTCGGTACATTGGCTACGTTGACCCTCGGGCGTATGACCGCGCACCCGACCGTACCACCAGGCTAGAGATAGCCCGGATTGTGGGGCGGCTCAACAGACGGCTGGAAGGCGAACGCTTCATCCTAATGGGACCGGGACGATGGGGGACGAGCAATGTTGAACTGGGAGTGAAGGTCACTTACGCGGAGATATACAATACGCGCGCTCTGGTGGAAATCGCGGAGACGGAGACAGAAGGTGGGCCAGAAGTCTCCTACGGTACGCACTTCTTCCAGGATCTAGTAGAATCACACATCTATCCGCTTCCCCTGTATCTGGCGGATCCCGAGACCATCTTTAACCATCACTTTTTCAGGACAGTGCCGAATGTGCTGGCAGACTTGCTGCCGGATGATGCCGAGTATGCAGAGTATGTAAAGGTAATCGACGTTCCCTCCGCAGCCGGTGGTCGCCACGTCGATCTGCTCATGGACAGCGTAGAGGATGTGGGGATGGCGTATCTCCAGTAGTAGCCGGCGACCGGGACGTAACGTTGGACCCCGACTTGACAAAACCGGGGAAGTCTCTATAATGTAGGTTTGCGGTTAGACACTACTCCACAGAAGCGCTGAGTACCGAGAGGCCTTCAGCGCTTCTTCTATGCTAGAGAGCTCCCTAGAAAACAGGAAGGATGATGAACAACCGAAACGATAATCTGCTAGAGGCGCAAGACTTCCGTAGCTTGCGGATTAAGCTAGCATCGCCTGAGGAGATTCATTCCTGGTCTTACGGAGAGGTCACCAAACCCGAAACGATCAACTACCGTCGCCTGCGCCCCGAAAAGGACGGACTCTTCTGTGAGGCCATTTTCGGCCCCACCAAAGACTACCAATGCTACTGCGGCAAGTATAAGAATATTCGCTATAAGGGTATCGTATGTGACAAATGCGGCGTGGAAGTCACGCGTTCTTCGGTGCGCCGCGAACGGATGGGGCACATCGATCTCGCCGCCCCTGCCGCTCACACCTGGTACACACGACGCGTCCCCAATCATCTCAGCAAGCTGATCGGCATCCGAAAACGCGATATGGATCGCGTGCTCTATTTCGCCAAGTACATCATCATCAACGTTAACGAGGATGCGCGTCAGAAGGCGCTCCAGCGTCTGGAAGAGACGTTCGAGGAGAATAAGGAACAGCGCGAGGCGGTAGCTCAAGAGAGCATTGACGCCTTGAAGGCGCGCCTGGAAGAAGAAGAGACGGAGATCGAAGAGCGGATCGAGGAGATTCGCCAGACATACGACGATAAACTCGCCGACGCGACCGATGAGGTCGTTCAGGAAGCGCAGTCGCTGCAGAAGAAGCTGGAGAATCGACAGGGAGAAACCCTCCAAGCGCCGATGATCTTCAAGCCGACGGGTGAGATCATCGCTGAACAAGGTGAGGTGGTGGGTCGCGAGCATCTGACGGCCCTCAACAATACCGTTCAAGAGCACCTCAGCGAGGTCGAGGACAAGCTGGAGGGGCAACGAGAAGAAGAGACTGCCCCGCTGCGGGAAGATCTCGAGCATTGGCGAGAAGCCACGCAGGACGAAGTTGATCAGATCAACAAGCGAGCCGCCATCGAGATCACCGACTGGCGAGCGCAGCTTGACACCGAGCGAGAGGAGTTGCTCGGTCTGGCGAAGTATCAGTGCATCGGGGAGCCTCGACTGCGCGAGCTGAGGAGCCGGTGGGGCCAGGTCTTCAAGGCCGGCATGGGCGCTGAGGCGTTCCACGAGATTCTCTCCAATTTGGAGTTGGATAGTCTAGCCGAGGAACTTTGGCACCAGGTCCGTCACGACACATCGAAGACAAGACGCAAGAGAGCGAGAAGACGGCTACGCATCGTCGAGGCACTGCGCAGGAGCGGGAACAAGCCGGAGTGGATCATCATGACGGTCCTGCCCGTTATCCCGCCCGACCTACGGCCGATGGTGCAGCTGGACGGTGGCCGCTTCGCCACCTCGGACCTGAACGATCTCTATCGCCGAGTCATTAACCGCAACAATCGACTGAAGCGACTTTTGGAGCTAGGTGCTCCTGACGTCATCGTGCGAAATGAGAAGCGTATGCTGCAGGAGGCCGTGGATTGCCTGATCGACAACAGTCGAGGCAAGGCCCGCTCACGTCACGGTCGCCGCGAGCTGAAGTCCCTGAGCGATATGCTGAAGGGGAAGAAGGGCCGCTTCCGACGCAACCTCCTGGGTAAGCGTGTGGACTACTCCGGGCGCTCGGTGATCATCGTCGGGCCGAAGCTGAAGATGCACCAGTGCGGCCTGCCGAAGTCGATGGCCTTGGAGCTCTATCGGCCCTTCGTGATCAGCAAATTGGTCGACTACAACTATGCTACCAACGTCAAAGCCGCTAAGCGACTGATTGAACGCGAGCGCCCTGAGGTTTGGGAGGTTCTTGAGGAAGTTATCCAGGATCGCCCGGTCCTTCTCAACCGTGCTCCTACCCTACACCGCCTCGGCATCCAGGCTTTTGAGCCGGTGATGATCGAAGGCAAGGCGATACAGCTTCACCCGCTCGTATGTCCCGCCTTCAATGCGGACTTCGACGGAGACCAGATGGCCGTCCACGTGCCGCTTTCGGAGAAGGCAGTGGAGGAGGCGCGCACGCTGATGCTCTCCACCCGGAACCTGCTCAAGCCGGCGAATGGACAGCCTCTCGTAGGACCGACAAAGGACATGTGTCTGGGTATCTACTACTTGACGATGGAAGATCCCCAGAGAGCAGATGAACAGCCAAAGCCCTTTATCGACCTGGAGGAACTGGAACTGGCCTACGATCTGGGCCACGTCGATCTTCATACGCCGGTTCTGGTGGGCCAAGTCTACGACAATCAGCCAGCGCCGGAGGAGCCCATCGAGACCACGGTGGGACGCTGCGTTTTCAACAGCATCCTACCAGATGAGATCCGCTTCATTAACGAGCCGCTGGACAAGGGCGCTCTTCAGGACCTCATGGGTCTTTGCTATCGGCGACTGGGCCGCGAGAGGACGACCGAGCTGGCGGACCAGTTCAAGGATCTAGGGTTCAAGTACGCGACACGATCCGGCATTACCATCGCTATCTCGGATCTCGTCATTCCGTCGGAGAAGCAGAATATCCTTAGGAAGACGGAGGAGACCGTAGCTGAGGTGGACCGCCAGTATCGCCGCGGCTTGCTGACAGAGGAGGAGCAGTACACGCGCACTGTGGAACTCTGGTCTCGAGCGCGTGAGAAGGTAGCGGACATCGTAGCTCGAGCGCAGCCGGAGAGCAGCACGGTGTCGGTAATGGCACGATCTGGTGCGTCGAAGGGCGGCTATGGACCGATCTCGCAGTTGGCCGGTATGCGCGGCCTTATGGCAGATCCGTCGGGACGCATCATCCCGCTGCCTATTCGGAGCAGCTTGCGCGAGGGGCTTTCGGCCCTCGAGTACTTCATCAGCACACACGGCTCGCGTAAGGGCCTGGCCGACACGGCGCTCCGTACCGCCGACGCAGGGTATTTGACGCGCCGGCTGGTTGACGTTGCGCAAGACGTGATCATCAACGCACAGGACTGCGAGACGAAAGCCGGCATCTGGGTCAATCGAGCTGAGGAGGTGGGCGGCCAGAGCATGGCCGAGCGGTTGATTGGCCGAGTAGCCGCCAGCCCTGTAGCTCACCCGGAGACGGGCGAACTGATCGTCGACCGCAACGAGTTGATTGACGAGGATATCACAGACCTCATCGATAGCAGCGGAGTCGATGAGGTGATGGTCCGCTCTCCCATAACGTGCCAGCTGCGGCACGGCATCTGCGCGCACTGTTATGGGCGTGACCTGGGGCGCGGCCACATGGTCGGAGTCGGAACAGCGGTGGGTATCATCGCTGCTCAGTCGATCGGAGAGCCGGGCACGCAGTTGACCCTACGAACGTTCCACAGCGGCGGTGTCGCAGCCGGTCGTGACATCACCGTCGGTCTGCCGCGCGCAGAGGAGCTTTTCGAAGCTCGCAAGACGCCTAAGGGTGAGTCACCGATATCCGAGGTGGGCGGCATTGCTCACGTTCACCAGACGGATGGTCAACGGTACGTGGTCGTGGTCGACACGAGGACCAAGAGGTTCGAGTACGAGATCGAAGAAGGATGGACGGTCTTGGTGGAGGACGGCGACGACGTTCAAGCCGGCGATCCCATCGCCTCGCTGGAAGATGAGGAGTCGGGCAGCCAGCAGATTGAGGCCGAAAAGGACGGGCGTGTCGTGGTGGACGACGGACATGTGACGTTGATCCACGAGGAGCGACGCGAAGTGCGACATAAGCTTCCTCAGACCGGTCGGATACTGGTCGACGAGGGACAGAAGATCGCCCCCGGCACTCAGCTCGTTGAAGGTGTCAAGAATCCGCGCCATATCCTTCGAGTTCTGGGGCGGAAGGCCACGGAGAAGTATCTGCTCTCCGAGGTTCAGCAGGTCTACCGCTCGCAGGGCGTGAACATCAACGACAAGCACTTCGAGATCATCTTCGGCAAGATGTTGAGCAAGGTAAGGGTCACCCACTCAGGAGACACGGATTTGCTGCCCGGACGCTTGATACGGCGTCTGGACCTGGAGGATGCCAACCGCGCCGTCATTGAGGATGGCGGAGAGCCCGCTAAGGCGACCCCGGTGCTGCTGGGCATCACGAAGGCGGCACTGAACACTGAGAGCTTCCTATCGGCAGCATCCTTCCAGCACACGATACGCGTTCTGACTGAGGCAGCGGCGGAAGGACGAGAGGATCCGCTGCTAGGCCTTAAGGAGAACGTGATCATCGGGAAGCTGATCCCGGCAGGGACTGGCTACCGGGGCAACAACCCCTCTTCCGACGGCCCCATCGAGAGCTACGAAGGCGTACCGCTGAGAGTAGGCCTGGAGGAAGAAGCGGAGGCCGAGGAGGAGAAGCCGGTGGCCGAGGGAGCAGAAGCGGCAGAGCGCGCCGAGGAAGAAGAGGCCAAGGAGAAACCCGAGGTCAAGAAGTCAGAGATTCTGGGAGTAGCTACCCCGGCATAACAACGTTCATCGACCCGGGAATGCTGGAGGCTGTAGTTCGACATAGATGCGGCAGCGTGTGACCACGCTGCCGCATTTGCTTGAATGACTCATACCTCGATCGGGCGGATTGACAAGCAAGATGGCGCATGCTAGTATAGCGCGCCTCTTGCATAGCTGGAGGGGAGAGAAAGATGCGAAGCATCGTATGGCACAACGGGACAGTGAGGATGATTGATCAGCGTCTCCTCCCTACTGAGTTCGAGATGCTGGAGTGTAAGGATCACGAAGAGGTCGCCGAGGCGATTCGCGAGATGGCTATTCGAGGAGCCCCCGCTATCGGTGCGGCCGCAGCCTTCGGTATGGCGCTGGCTGCGCAGCAGTGTACGGCCAAAGAATGCGAAGAGATGCTTACCCATCTCCGTGCCGCGGCCGAAACCCTGGGAGCTGCTCGTCCAACAGCAGTCAATCTCTCGTGGGCTCTCACGCGGATGATGGAGGAAGCTGAGAACGAGGAGGACGCTGCAGCCATCCGTGATAAGCTTCTGGAGAGTGCCCAGGCGCTGGCCGATGAAGATGTTGAGATCAACAGGCGACTGGGTGAGCATGGAGCTGCTCTGATACAAGATGGTGACACCATCTTGCACCACTGCAACACGGGAGCTCTAGCCACGGTAGACTACGGTACTGCCCTGGGCGTCATTCGCACTGCCCACGAGCAGGGCAAGGAGATCCACGTGCTGGTGGACGAGACGCGCCCCCGTCTTCAGGGCGCCCGTCTCACCACCTGGGAACTGCAGCAGCTGGGCATCCCCTTCACACTGATCGCTGACAACGCCGCCGGGCACTTCATGCGGAGCGGTCAGGTGGACATCGTCCTGGTGGGAGCAGACCGGGTGGCTGCCAACGGCGACGTGGCGAACAAGATCGGTACGTACAAGTTGGCGCTGGCTGCGCAGGATAACGGCATTCCTTTCTATCCTTGCGTGCCGACCTCAACGGTGGACCTGTCGCTGCCGAGCGGCGATGCTATCCCCATCGAGGAGCGTTCGGGCGAGGAGATCCGAGAGGTCACCTATCGAGGACAGGCCATTGCCCCCGAAGGCGTGCGTGTGGCGAATCCAGCTTTCGACGTCACCCCGCACCGCCTCGTCACCGGTATCGTGACCGAGAACGGTATCGCCTATCCCCCTCTCGTGCTCAACTTGAGGAGAATGGTCGAGGCGTCGACGTAGCTACACAGACTGACGGAGGATCAACGTGGTCACTGAAGCACTACCGGTGGTTATCCTATGCGGAGGACAAAGCACGCGCATGCGGGGAGCCCCGACATCGAAGAAAGAGTTGGTCGAGATCGGAGAGCGGCCGATCCTCTGGCACGTGATGAAGATCTATGCTAGTTATGGGCACACACGCTTCATCCTCGCCCTGGGACATGAAGCAGAGGCGATCAAACGGTATTTTCTTGACTACGAGCCCATGAACTACGACTTCACCATCCCCTTGGGCCAGCCCGATGCCAAGGCGTACCATCAATCAAACGGGGAGGAGAACTGGAGGGTAACGCTCGCTGACACCGGCTTGGATACTGATAAGGGATCGCGCATCTACCGAGCTGCCCAGTACATCGAGAGCGATACGTTCTTCGTCACCTACGGTGATGGCGTCGGCAACGTGGATCTGGACGCGCTGCTCGCCTTCCACCGGGAACACGGCCGGCTGGCAACCGTTACGGGCGTACACCCCAGGTCTCAATACGGCATCCTGGACGTCGACGGTGAGGATCGAGTAGTAGGTTTCGGAGAGAAACCCGAACTCGACCATTGGATTAACGCCGGCTTCCTGGTGCTAGAGCGAGGCGTGCTCGACTATCTGAGCCGGGGGGATGACGTCAATCTGGAGCGAGAGACCCTGCCGCGTCTGGCAGACGATGAGGAGTTGATGATGTACCGCCACAAGGGATTCTGGCGTTCAATGGACACGTTCAAAGATGCGTTGGCTCTGGACCTGATCTGGCGTGAGAGCGCACCGTGGAAGATGTGGAAGTGAGATAGGATATGCGATCAAACACCGATCCTTTCTGGCTCGATCGCCCGGTACTTGTCACCGGTTGCACCGGCATACTCGGTTCGTGGCTGACCATCGCTCTGGTCGATGCTGGTGCCGCCGTGACCGGTCTGATACGGGACGAGGTTCCCTTCTCACATCTCCGTCGGTCAGGATACCAGGACCGTATTCGTGTGGTGCGCGGCGATGTCACCAACTACGAGCTGGTGGAGCGCGCACTGAACGAATACGAGATTGACACAGTCTTTCATCTCGCGGCACAGACGATCGTTCCTATCGCCAATAGAGCCCCGCTGTCGACGTTCGAGACGAACGTCAAAGGTACGTGGACAGTGCTTGAGGCAGCCCGTCGGGCACCGAGAATAACCCGGGTAGTCGTGGCCTCCTCGGACAAGGCTTACGGCATCCACCAGAAGCTGCCCTACACTGAGGATGATGCCCTCCTAGCTTGCCACCCCTACGATGTCTCCAAAGCGTGCGCCGATCGCATTGCCCAGACCTACGCAACTACGTATGCCCTGCCGGTCTGCGTGACCCGATGCGCCAACCTGTACGGCGGCGGCGACCTCAATTGGAGCAGGCTGATCCCGGGCACGATTCGTGCCGTTATCCGCCGTAGACGGCCCGTGATCCGCTCAGATGGCACCCTCCTTCGTGACTACTTGTACATCCCGGATGCTGTGGCCGGCTACCTGAGGCTGGCCAAACACATAGGCGCGCCGAAGGTGACCGGTGAGGCCTTCAACTTCGGCATGGACGATCCCAAGTCCGTGATGGAAGTTGTCCAGACCATCATTGATGAATCGGATCAGCCGTCAATTGAGCCGCAAGTACTGGGCGAGGCGAAGAACGAGATTCAGGCCCAGTATCTGGACAGCAGTAAGGCGAAGCGGCTGCTGGGCTGGGCACCACAGCACTCGCTGCGAGAGGGATTGCGCAAGACGTTGGCCTGGTATTACGAGTTCCTCACGTGAGAGGGGCGTTAGGGCGATGGGTGGGCGGCAGTGACCGCGCTCCTACTGTCACCGCTCGGCCCGGAGTCTAACATTGGGGACCTCAACATACTGGGATCGGAAGCGGGTTCTAGTCACCGGTGCGTCGGGATTCATCGGCCGGTACTTGGTGGGGCGACTCAGGGAACTGAGCGCCCAGGTCTACGGCAGCAGATCACCAGCAGGCCGACCCCCAACCAGTGAGGTCAACGATCTAGAATCTGACGTACACCGGGCTCGACCCTCGCTGGTTTTCGACATACGCGATGCCGAGGCGGTGCAGGATGCCGTCAACGAGGCGAGACCAGACGTTGTGTTCCACCTCGCTGCCGTCGGCGCGACGGATCCCAGCGTGGACGCTACGCGAGCCCTGATGGTGAACGCCGGGGGCACAGTCAATCTGCTCCAAGCAGTTCGAAAGAGCGACGTGGACCGCGTGGTGCTGGCAGGCACGAGCTATGAGTACGGCGCCCACGGAGCGACAGGGAGACTAGATCCTTTTAACGCCTACTCCGCCTCGAAAGTGGCAGCCTGGGCCTTCGGGCACATGTACTGGCGAGCTTATGGACTCCCGGTCGTGATCGTACGCCCGTTTCAGGTTTACGGGCCGGGACAACCGGACAAGGCCCTGATTCCCTCCGCGATTCGTGCTGCGCTTTCCGGGAAGGACTTCCCAATGACAGGGGGCGAACAGGTGCGCGACTTCATCTTTGCGGAGGACATAGCCGATGGTATGATAGCAGCGGCAGAGGCGGCGGGAATTGCGGGCAAGAGCCTCGATCTCGGCACAGGAATCGGCACCTCCGTCCGGAGCGTCGTGGATCGAATCTGGACCCTGGCGGACGCAGAGGGAAGTATGCGGCCAGGTGCGCTGCCGTACCGATCGCATGCCGCGATGGATCTGGTGGCAGACGCCGACAAGACCACGCAACTCACCGGATGGTGCGCCACCACAGCGCTCGCCGAGGGACTGCAAGTGACTATGGAGGAGCTTGAGTTCCAGATGGAGCAGAGACGATGACATCGGAAGACAAGGAAAGAACGACCGAAGCGCTACGGCGGCAGATTCTGCTCCAGGTAGGAGCGTACTACCGTCAAGCCCACGCGAATGAGGAGTTCGTGCCGGGTGAGAGCCGCGTTCATTACGCAGGGCGGGTGTACGACGAGGAAGAGCTGGTAGCTGCCGTGGACGCCGCGCTGGACTTCTGGCTGACGGTCGGTCCCCGTACTGAGAGCTTTGAGGAGAAGCTGGCGGACTTCCTCGGGTTAAGGCGGGCGTTGACGGTCAATTCCGGTTCGTCAGCTAACTTGCTGGCTGTATCCACCCTCCGATCACAGCGTCTGGAACGCCCCCTGGAGCCTGGCGACGAGGTGATCACGGCTGCTATGGGGTTTCCCACCACGACCGCTCCCATCGTCCAGAACGATCTGGTGCCGGTCTTTGTCGACTGTCAATTGGGTTCCTACAATATTGACACCGAGCAGCTCAGGCGGGCTCTCTCCGATCGGACGCGTGCGATCTTCCTGGCCCACATGCTGGGCAATCCGGTCGAGATGAATCGAGTAATGGCATTCGCCAAGGAACACGACCTGTACGTGATCGAGGACGCTTGCGAGGCCCTGGGCTCCAGCTATGACGGACAGCTAGTCGGCACCTTTGGCGATATGTCGACCTTCAGCTTCTATCCCTCCCATCACATCACGACGGGGGAAGGTGGCGCACTCGCGACCAACAGCTCGCGGCTGGCTCGCATCGCCTGCAGTCTGCGCGACTGGGGGCGCGACTGTCAGTGTACCCACGACAGTCCTCCGGAGGGGGCATGCGGCAATCGCTTCGAGTGGCAGATCCCCGGGCTGGACGAACCGTACGATCATCGCTATCTCTACGTAGAGATCGGCTACAATATGAAGATGACGGATATACAAGCGGCCATCGGGCTGGCACAGTTAGGGAAACTGCCCGGGTTCGTCGAGGAGCGGAAGCAGAACTTCAAGGCCTTGTACCAGGGTTTGAGGGCGCATGAGGAGTTCCTTCTCCTGCCAACCTGGAGCAGACGGGCCGATCCTGCGTGGTTTGCCCTGCCACTGACGCTGCGGAGGGATGTCCCGTTCACCCGACGTGATATCATCACGCACCTGGAAGGGCGCAATATCGAGACACGACTGCTTCTCGCGGGTAATCTGGTACGACAACCGGGCTACCGCACTATCCGCCACCGGACGGTGGGCGACCTTCCGAACGCTGACCGCATCCTCGGCTCGTCGTTCTTCATCGGTGTTTATCCGGGCCTGGATGACACACAGATCGCCCACGTACTACAAGCATTCGATGACTTCTTCGATCGCCTCTAAGAGCCCACCATGAGCGGGGAAACGAACCGTCTATCGATCATCATCTGCGCCTACAACGAGCGGCGGACTATCCTTAAGGCTATCGAAGAGGCTCGTGCCGTTGATCTAGGTCCGGATTGGGATAAGGAAGTCATCGTGGTGGACAATTTCTCCACCGATGGAACGCGTGAGCTGTTGGAGGGGGTGGATCTACCTGATGTCCGCGTGGTGTTCCATCCGAGGAACATGGGCAAGAGTGCCTCCATCTTGACGGGTATTTCAGAGGCGCGGGGCGAGTACTTCGCAGTATTCGACGCGGATCTCGAGTACGAGGCAGAAGATCTGACACGGATGGCAGCAGCGGTGAATCCAGGGAATACCATCGCCGTTTTCGGGTCACGGACGCTGGGCGGCCGAAGGATCTACGAGTACGCCGAGAATTACTGGGGGGTCCAGTTTCTGACCTGGCTGGCCAACCGATTCTTCGGGGGAGAGCTGACGGATATCGCTGTCGGCCTCAAGCTGGCTCGCGTTGACGCCGTTCGCTCCCTGGATATGAGTGCTGCTGACTTTGACTTCGACTTCGAGCTGCCCTGCCGATTGCTCAAGCAGGGACACGAGATCGTAGAAGTGCCCGTTGCGTATCATCCTCGGACAGCGGAACAGGGAAAGGGACTGGTCGGCTGGCACGCGCTCCACACCGGGCTCCGCTGGTTGTGGATTCTCCTGAAGATACGCGTTGGCTGGCAAGCACGCTGCGGATAAGTCTGGATGGGAGAGTAGGCCCCGCGGCTGGGAGTTCCCAAGAAGATGGCAAGGAGAGAGATGACTATCGTTGTCACCGGTTCAATCGCGTACGACTATCTGATGACGTTCCCCGGGCGCTTCGCCGAGCACATCCTGCCGGATCAGATTCACCGTCTCTCCGTCAGCTTCTTGGTGGATGAGATGCGGAAGCAGCGCGGAGGATGCGCAGCGAATATCGCCTACAACCTGGCACTGTTGGGGGAGCGTCCGAAGCTGATGGGGACGGCGGGACAGGACTTCGAGGCCTACCGCATCTGGCTGGAAAGCCACGGCGTGGACACGTCCCTGGTGCGAACCGAGACCGATCTTTTCACAGCCTCTTTCTTCGTGAGCACCGACCAGGACGGGAATCAGATTGCCAACTTCTACACCGGTGCGATGGCCCGGGCTCGCGAGCTGTCGCTCTACGAGTTGGATCACGACGGGGTCGATCTGGTGGTCATCTCTCCGAATGACCCCGAGGCGATGGTGAAATACGCCGCTGAGTGCCAGGCGTTGGGCATTCCCTACGTTTACGATCCCAGCCAACAGATTGTGCGGCTCAGCGGGGAGGAGTTGACGATGGGTCTGGAGGGTTCATCTTTGCTGATCGTCAACGAGTACGAGTTCGAGATGCTGCGGGAGAAGACGGGCCTGACGGCCCGCCAAATTCGGACAGCCCCCAGCGACGCTTGCATTGTCACGGAAGGCGCCCAGGGGTCTCGGATCTGGTCGCAGGGTGAGGTTTATTCAATCCCACCTGCGGTGCCCCGCTGCGTCGACGATCCTACGGGCGTGGGAGACGCCTATCGCGCCGGGCTGATCAAAGGGCTGGCGTTGGAGTTATCCTGGTCACTGTCAGGGCGGCTGGGCAGCATCGCCGCCACGTACGCTCTGGAACAGCCCGGTCCCCAGAGCCACAGCTATACGCTGGAGGAGTTCATCTCCCGCTTCGAATCGCACTTCGGAGATGACAGGCCGGCCTCGCGAACGCTTTCTAGCGTCTTCTCAGGCTCCACGTGGTCAGCGTCCTAGAGTCCTTTCACGCTGACTTCCTCGCTGCCCTCCGTTTCGCGGTCGCTCTCCCAGGCTGCTCAAGACTGCCTTCTAATCACCAACGGCAAGTATACCCCGTGGTTCTGCGCGCCTCGAATCTCAGAGTAGTTACCAGCCCGGTCTACGGCGCGCACCAATACCCCGCCCTCCGTTTGCACGTCCCAAGGGATCTGAATCTCAACCACATCCGTGAGAACCGCGGCCTCTGAGAAGGTTTCAAAGGCTGAGTCGTCACTTATCTGCACCTTCTCGACCCCGCTGCCCTCGTCTGCGACCCCCACCCTGACTATCTGATTAACGACTTCAGCCCTCGTCACGCGGGGAGGCGTTGGATCGTAGAGAATATCATCCTTCACGGGCCCGTACTGCTCTCCATTCTCATCCTGGAACACAGCGTAAACGCTCAAGGGCACCTCCACGCCATCGCTAGAATCCAGTTCCCATGATGCAGGTGCAGCCGCATCGGTCCATCCCGACCCGTCGATGAATCTGCCCTCGTCCTCCAGCCAGACCTGGAACACCCCTTCAGGGTGGTCCAATCCTACCGTCACTGTGGGGATCCTGGTGTATAGAGCTCCCCCTGCGAGTTCCATCCCCACCTGAGCCTTATATCGGGCCTCTGACTGCAGCAGAAGCTGGTTGCCGAAGCCGTCCTGCAGCCGAACTGAGCTGGTCATCTCCGCGCCGGCCTCCAATTTGGTGGTCTCGATCACGCTCACCCGATACACGATGACAACCGGCGCATCTACGCCAACCTGACCGGACCAATGGAGATCGCCGTTATCAAAGGTGACGTTGCCTCCGTCGCTGGCCTGGGCACTCCCTGCGACGTACTCCGCATAGGTCGGAATAGAATCCGCTAGAACAGCCTCGGCATCGACGGAGCTATCGTTGTACAGCACCGTCGTATAGGTCAATACCGCACCGCTCCGCGCGACGCTCGGGTTCACCATCTGAAAGGAACGAGACAGATCGGGTTGCCCCTCCGGGTCCGGCTCCTGCACCACCAGCTGAATCGTAGCCGCGGCTTCTCCAGCACCGTTGCTGACCGTAACTCCAACATCGTACGTGCCGCCAGCTTGAAACACCTTCTCCAGGTGGTTGGATGTTTCGCCCACCAGCGCTCCATCCACTGTCCAGGTGTAGGTTAGCGGAATAGATCCTTCGGCGTCAGCTACGAAATGCACCTCGTCCCCGACAAAGACGTCACCAGAAGGGGTCTGACTAAGCCGTACATCGGAGACGAGCTGCGGAGGGCGCGTCACGGTGACGTAGTCAGAGCGCGTCTTTGCGCTGTTCCCTCCCGCGCCGCTGACCTCCAGCATCACTGTGTAGGTACCCGCTTCCTGGTACGTGTGGAGAACAGTTCCGCACGCGCTGCTGGTTCCACCGTCGCCGAAGTCCCAGCTACACGTACTGTAGTCGCCGGTCGACAGATCCGTGAAGGTCACATCCAACGGCGCCACCCCTTGTGTGGGGTCACCGTAGAAATCGGCTTTGGCCGTCTCGGCAGTTGTGAAGTCCCACACCGGACCCTCGGTTACCGCACCCTGGCTGTCCTCGGCCACCACCTGCCAATAGTAGGTAGTGCCGTGACTTAGCGTGCCGGGATCGCACGTGGCGCGCGACTTCCGATCACAGATAAGCTTGTCCGGGGTGGAATCCCTGGCCGCGAGGTAGACGTCGTACGTCACGCTCTCGCCATCCGGGTCGCCACCCGACCAACTGAGATCCGCGGTAATGCTCTGCCCCGTGGCTCCATCCGAGGGCGTAGGGCTACTGGGAGTGTAGGGCGAGGTGTTGGTGCTCCCTCCGCCGCCCGCGTAGTTGACGTACGCGGATCCATAGCCCACCCTAGAGACTCCGTATCCGATCCACATGTAGCCGCTCTCACCCCAGCCCGATCCCCAGGAGTTCTTCAGGCGCCACGCCCCACTGGTCCCCAGGCTATCGTCCCAGCCGACCAGGATGACGCCGTGGTTGACTGGATTATTGTCGGGGCAGTCTGAGCTCTCATCTGTCTCCATAACACCGCTGGTGTAGTTCTGGAACCTATCTCCCACACAAACCGCGACGGCGATGGGTCCTTGATCATGGATAGCCTGTTTGATACCTGCAACCGATGACTCGGCATAATTCCAGCTGGTGATCGTCTCGTGGTGAACGTAAGGAGGCGAGCAGCTCACGTCGGACGCCCGGTACGGGAAGTCTGCTTCATAGACCGCTCCGTCGTCGGCATCCCCCTGGTCCACGTAGTAGTTGAACGCCCACCATCCGCCACCGCAACCGAACCCATCCGTATTGCAGGAGATGAGGTGCTGCTCCGAGAGGTCGCGTTCGACGCCGTCCTTGATCTTGACGGCGGACTCGAGTACACCGGCGGTAGAAAAAGCCCAACAACCGCCGCAGGATCCCTGGTCCTTAACCCCGGTACACCCTCCAGCGGAGCACCAGTTCAAGGATGAAGGGAGACCGGCTGGTGATTCGAGGCTCTCAGTGCTCGTGCCGTCGTCGATCAACGGCCCATCGGAGGACGGCTTGGAATCCGCCGTGGCGGGAGTGTCAATGAGGCCTTTTGGGCCTTCGACGAAGTCTCCCACGGCGCTGATCCGCACCGAGAAGTCCCGGAGCGGCTCTTTCTTCTCCCACGGCCGGTGGTAGACGAGGGAGAGAGCGATATCACCGGCCTCTAGGGGCTTGAACCGTAGTACCTGCACGCCCGATGAACCCAGTTGATCGGAGTAGGGCACGAACTCCGCTTCCCCGAGCTGCGAGAGCGCGTGCAGGAGGCCCCCGGCGGGCGTCCAGGTATAGCCGGTGGAAGGGTTAGCAGGCAGAGAGATGACAAGGGTCTGATCCTCGTTGATCTCAAATCGGCGTCCATTATCCCCTTGCCGCACAACGATCTCTGCGCCATCATAGCCGACGACGCCGGCGTCTGACGTGGTCTCCCTGTCGGCGTTTTCTCCGTCGGCGACGGTGTGAGCTGGCCTGGAAGGAAGAAGCGATGGTAGGGCCTGCTCTCCCCCAGTTGAGATAGAGGAGGCACCCAGCCAGTCGGAGGCCAGAGGTTGATCGGGAGGCTTCGGCGCGACTGAGGCGAAGATCAGGGCCTGACTTCCCAAAGCCACGAACAGAACGACCGTTACAGCAAGACCAGCGAACCGCTTATGCATGATGTGTCCCTCTCACCCTCGGGCTAGTTTGAACCCTTATGCTACCACAGCCCGGTTTCCCCGATCAATGGTACATTGGTGCTATGACGGGGATGGTGGGGTACCTCCTGGCGGTTCAAGAAGACAGGCTCTATGTGTGGACGACGGGGATGAGGGGAAGAGGCAGAGCCTCGGCGACGGGGGAAGAGTACCACCGCACGGCTTGTGGCCGTGCGGTGCCGCAACTACGTTTCAGCAGATTGGGACAACGCGGATGCTTGCGCCTCTGCATTATAGGAGCTTCGCACCAGTGGGGCGCTTTCTACCCAGCGAAAGCCCATCTCGTAGCCCCACTCTTCAAACATCTCGAACTCCTCTGGTTCATAGTATCGGAGGATCGGCGCGTGCTGCCGAGAGGGCTGTAGGTACTGCCCGACGGTGAGGATGTCTACGTCGACGGCGCGGAGGTCCTTCATAGTCTTCAGGACTTCCTCCATCGTCTCACCGAGGCCGACCATAATGCCGCTCTTGGTGACCGCCTCGGGCCAGAGCTTCTTAGCATTCCTCAGCACATCTAGCGACCAGTCATAACGACACTGAGGCTGGATCTTTGGGAAGAGACGCGGAACCGTTTCAACGTTGTGGTTGAGGATATCGGGCCGTTCATCCATCACCACGCGGAGTGGGTCAATCTGGCCCCGGAAGTCGGGTATGAGCACCTCCACCGTGCAATCCGGTTGAAGCTCCCGAATGCCGCGAATGACGGCGGCGAAAACAGAGGCGCCGCCGTCGGCCAGGTCGTCCCGATCCACGGACGTAATGACCGCGTGTTTCAGGTCCATGGCCTGCACTGCCTGGGCGACGTGTTGAGCCTCCCCGGGGTCGAGCGGCGCAGGGCGACCCGTCTTGACGTCACAGAAGCGGCAGTTGCGGGTGCACGTGTCGCCCAGGATCAGAAAAGTAGCGGTGCGATTACCCCAGCACTCGGCCATGTTGGGGCAGTGGGCTTCCTCACAGACGGTATGTAGCTTCTTCGAACGCATCAGGCGCTTAAGCCAATGGTACGTTTCGCCATTGGGCGCACGCACCCGGATCCAGGACGGACGGCGCCCAGCGCATTCAGCCTCTCGTCCCTCTGTACTCTCCATGGAATTCAGATTCCTTTCCAGCTTATCTGGCGGCGTTCGAACGCTGCCAGGCGATCAAAACCGACGGACTTGACCATCTCCAGGGCTACCTCAAGGTGGGATCCGACTCGATGGGGAGCATGCGCGTCGGAGCCGAGCGTCAGAATCTCGCCGCCCAATTCGCGATACCAGCCGAGAATCTCCAACGAAGGACAAGGTTCGGGCTGCCCACGACGGAGCGGCGAGGTGTTCAACTCAATGCCCTTCCCTCTTTCCACCACGGCACGAAGAGCCGCGCGGATCATATCGGCATAGGGACCAGGTCCGTCATACGGCTTCCCGAGTTTGCGCGCGTCTCGCTTGATCAGGTCCAGGTGACAGAGAATGTCGAAGTCACCTCCCGCTGCCAGTTCAACGACCTGTCGAAAATAGGACTCGTAGGCGTCGTGAAGCGGTTGGTCAAAGAAGTCCTCCAGCCAAGCCGCTCGCATGCCCTCAGCGTAGTGCGCCGACCCTAACACGACGTCAAATTCGTGGGGAGCGATCACGCCAGCCGCTTCGTCGGCGAAGATGTGCGGCTCTCCCACTTCGATACCGGCCCGGACCACCAGTTGACCGCGATAACGGTCACGGCAACCTCGGATCGCGGCCAGGTAGCTTCCCGCGGGGAAAGGGTCAGTCGGATCGTTGGGGCCGAAATCGAGGTGGTCCGTGAAGGCTATCTCATCAATGCCCTTAGCGAGAGCTGCCTCGCAGACGGCCTCCATCTCCGCCTCGCTGTCAATCGAGAAGCCGGTATGAATATGGTAGTCCTGCCGATACTGACTCATAGACCTTCCCTAAGTCTGCCTTCCCGTCCTGCAGACAAACCAGTCCGCTCTCTTGGCTGCCCCCTAATGCCTGACGACAAGGCTGCCGATAGCCTGCCCCAACTGGAGCTCGACGCGTTCATCGGCAGTCTCGTAGTCAGGCGACGTGCAAACGTCTTCACGGCACTCATAGTCCTCGGGCATCTCGCGGGCAGTGATCCCGGTGTCGAGTAGAATACGAACGGCCAGGCTCTCCGGAATGACTACGATGGTCTGACCAATAGCCCCGTCGATCTCACCCTCGAATTCTCCTTCCTCGGGGAGGATAACGGTAGCCTGACCAAGTCCCTGATCGATCCTGAGCGCGTCGAGGTCGAGGCCGGTCAAGTCCAGGTCCATCTCCCCCACGCCAAGGTGCGTCTCCAGATTCAGCGCGACCGTCTCGTTGAGTTGGAGAGCCCAGAGGCGCTGTCCTGTCCAGCCAATAGCGAGAGGCTGGAACGAGGAAGCGTCGGTCCGGAGCTCGAAGGTGCCAGTGTCCCCCTCAGCGGAGAAGCTGCGGGTCAACGCGCCCTCATCGCCGGCCTGGACGGTTCCTTCAACCAGACTGCGGGAGTCCGCCAGCGAGTCGATGCGGAGCGTACCTACACCGGGATCAATGACGATCTCGGCCCGGCGGACGTCCTCAAGGGGCTGAGAGATCTCCACCGTGTCCATGGCACCCTGAGCAGTGAATCCCGCTTCCGAGATCCAGAGCACTCCCGCCAGAACGGCAAGGGTGAGAACAAGCGCGAGGAGGGATCCCCAGACGGACCGCCAGCCGACCATCAGGTCCAGCCCGGCGGCGACTAGAAGAATGGGCCACAAACGCAGGAGAATGGCCCAGAGACTCCAGTCCAAGACCTCCAAGTTGTTGAGTAGGAAGATGACACCGAGGGCGATAAGAATCAGCGGGCCGACGATGCCTACGCGGCGCTCCTGTTTTCTCTCATTCATGTCGCTTCACCTCCGTCACGCGCTCTCGCGGGAGCCGAGTACCCGGAAGAGCAGATAGAGCCCTCCTAGAATCAGCGCCACCGGCCAGACGTAGTTGATGAGCTCTGCCGCGGCTGCTGTGATCAAGGCGCCCATCACAAGAAGCACGAGGGCAGGAATAAACGCCCACGTGAGCCGCTCTTCTGGAGTAGGTAAGACCGCCAGGAGAGCGAAGGTGATACCGAGACCGAAGAAGAAGATGCCCCCCATCTCAACGCCCTCCAGAGCTTCTGACAGTCCAGCCACGACCGCCAGGGTCAGAAGGACGCCCCCGGGAATGACCGCCCACCAGTGCTCCGGGTTGACCAGGTAGATCACCCAGAAGGCCAGAGCGATGCCCCCCAAGAACACCGAACCGCTCCACATCTCTCCGACCTCAGGAGCGAGTCGGTCTAGCGCCACCGTCCCTGTCAGGCCAAGCAAGACGAACCCGGGGATGGCAGCCCACCAGTTGTCCCGTGGATCCATAGCGAAGATGAAGAGAAAGACCAAGCTGGCGACACCCCAGAGGATTGGCCATAGAATGTCCCCGACGGCAATGACATCCAGGCTGTCGAGCAAGAATAGGATCCCGGCAGCAATCAGGAGGACCCCGAACAGGACACGAATTCGCAGTGACTTCATTGTGAATCTCCTCCTCGTGATTTCATCAGATGACGAGTCTAGAAGACACGCAGGGAACCGACGCCCGCCTCGATCTGAATGTCGACCGTGTTCTCCGCCGTGTCGTAATCTGGAGACTGGTAGGCACCGCCGGTGCGGGGAAAGCGATTCCGATCGACGTTGACGGAGGCGAGGGCTCCCTTGAACTGAACACGTGCAGCAACGTCGGCCGGTACGTGAAGGGATACCGACGCCGCACCGCACTCGATGCGGGCTCGCGTGTGACCGGCACGGGCCGGGAGCGTGACGGCGACAGAGCTCGCACCGGTTTCCAGCCGCAGATCGGTCACGTTGAGCTCGCTCAGGTCGAGACGGGCATCGCTAGCTCCCGTCTCCAGCTCGAGGTATAGAGGGATCTCCTTGTTCAGTCCGAAGATCCAGCCGTGCCCCTCGCGTCCCCAGTTCCAGGGTGCCAGCACGAAGGGCAGGCCCCGGGGCGACATCTCGACATCAAGCTGATCTCCCTTGTGTCGGGCGCGGTAGTTGACGCCACTGGCGAACGTGCCCTCCAGAAAGTGACCTGCCCCCGCACTGCCGTCGACCCGGAGCCGACCGACGACCTGCTCGAGATGGAGGCGAGCGCTGATGGCATCACCCAGGAGGATGTCTATCCTCTCTCCCGCAGCGGTATCCGACCCGGCAATGACGCTCCATAGAATCCCCAGGCCGAAGGCGATCAAGACGATAGCCCAGATGGCACTCCCCAGATCGACGCTGACAACCCCGAGGTTGTTGAGCAACAGCAGCAGTCCGACGAGGAGAAGGATAAGGCCCCAGAACAAGCCGCTTCTTCGCATCGCTCTTCCTTCCTCCTTATTCCGCCGAGGGCAACGCGCCCTCCAGCGAGTCTCCTAGTCGCTCGACTCGCGCTTGGGAATCTTGGGGATCAACCACGTCAAGAAGGCGTCCTCGCTGCGGGTCTGCAGCCAGAAGCGGCCGGGTCCCGTGAGGTCAACAACCAGACCCTCTCCGCTGAACAACGTGGATTTGAGACCGCCCACGCGCCGGACCTGAAAGCCCAGACGGTCGCTGAAGGCCACCAGATGTCCCGTGTCGACGGTGAAGCTCTCACCAGCCGCCAGCTCCATCTCCTCGATGGCGCCGTAGCTCGAGAGGACCAGCGTGCCGGTACCCGTTACCCTCAGGAGAATCAACCCCTCGCGGGCAAAGAACGTCTTCGCGCCTCCCCAGCCGGTGCTGACGTCGACCGCGTCGCTGGAGGCGACGTAGGACCCCGACTGCACCAGGAGCGATTCCTGCTCCAGATGGCGCACCACGATATCACCGGGAAGGGCCGGGGCCATGAGGAGCCGGCCTCCCTCCGCCGAAGCTTGATAGGTGTTGATGAAAAACGACTCCCCACCCAGCATGGAGCGGGCCAAGCTCTTGAGCAAACCTCCTCGGGCCTTTGTCTCCACTCTGACCCCGGGCGACATGCCGACCATGGAGCCAGCCTCGACCTGGATCGACTCGTTGGATTCAAGTTCCGCTACAGCGAGCGCGTACGACGGACGGTGTTGAACGTGAACTTCCATGCGGTTACCTCCTTGTTTCGCCAAACCTGGGCTTGGAGTGCTGTGCATAGTATACCTGAAAGCTGAGGAAAAGGAAGCATTCCGAAATTGCCTGGAAACAGCCTGTCGCTGGACGAATCTTGTATCCCCAGCCGCAGGCTGCTTCCTCTCATCGGGTGATGCCCCAGACCTCGACTTCGGCAAGGCAGGTGTCGTCGTACTTGGTGCCCCGATAGACCTCTTCGATGATGATCTTCACAAAGGTCGTCTCGATGTTCGTTCCCGGGGCGCGGGCCATGGAGATCTGTTGAAGGCCACGCTGATCCGCGAAATCAACGCTGGACCGTTCTCCATTGGAGAAGACGAGGGTCGCCCGTTTGACACGGTTGTTCTTGGCAAACAGATCGGCGTCCTTATCGAAGCCGACGTCGAAGCTAAGAGCGTGGAGCTCAACCGGGGCCGGGAAGGTCAACTTGATCCATTCGCCGGTTCCAGGACCCGCTGCCCCTTCCACCCAGGCGGTCTCCTTCGAGCCGTCAATGGCAGCGTGCGCGAAGTAGCTCCCGTAACGATCTGCCGCAAGCTGCGAGGAAGCCGTCACGTGCGCGAACGGTGAGAGGTCGCGGGGCTCAGGGGCGGCGACCGACAGGATCTCGATTCTTTCGACCTCGATGTGGCGGGCTGCCGACGCGGGGACCCCGGTGTGGAGCGTACCCCACACCTTGATGTGCGCGCCGTGCCACGCCGCCTCACGCATCTGTTGCCTGGTCGCGTCGTGGGTCGCGGATATGTCGTACTGCTCGCCATCATCGCGAACGAAACGCTGGCCAAACTGGTTGCCGGCCGGTAGCTTGTAGACCGATCCCGTCCAGCCCTCGACCGCTTCGCCATTATCCTCGGCAGGCGAGAGGAACTCGATTCGCTCCACCACGATGGTGCGCGCCTCGTCGGCCGGTACGCCCGTCTGGAGAGTGCCCCAGACCCGAACGGTGGCACCGGTGGATCGAGCTTCGGTCACCTGCTCTCGGACGGCATCCGTGGGCGTGCCGAGCCCGAACTGCTCACCGTCCTCACGCTCGAACATCTGGCCGAACTGGTTGCCGGCCGGCAGATCGACCACGGTGCCCGTCCAGCCCTCGACCGGTTCCCCCTCCTCCTTGGGCTCCGGCGTAACGGTGGGTGTGTGAGATTCCAGCGTCGGCGTGGGTTCCTGAGGGTCCCTCACGCCTTCCGTCGGGTTGGCGCCTGGGACGTCGGTCGGCTTCTCCGTGGGAATCGCTGTGGGAACCGGGTCAGGCCCGGCAATGACCGCGGTGCATCCAGCGACCATCACGGTCAGGAGTAGTCCGATAGACAGTCTAAAGAGTCTGATATTCATGGTACCTCCTTGCTTTGCTTGGACGATGTATAGGATATCCCACCCGTCTATAGACGCATCTACAGCGTCTAGGGTTCCTTAGCTGGAACGAGTCGTGCTGAATGAGACTGGAAACACCTCGCTGGCTCTCGTTCTGCGCGCTATTCATGTATGACCACCAGCGTGCCGACCTCAGCCCAGCCGAAGAGCCACTCGGCCTGCTCAGTGGGCAGGTTCACACAACCGTGGCTCATCGGGTGGCCGAAGTTACCGTGCCAGGTGACGCCGTGAAGACCGTAGCCCTCGTGGAAGTACATCACGTACGGGACGTCCTCGATGTAGTAGTCAGAACCCGCCATATCATCAAACCGGAACTTGATCCAGATACGGAACTCCCCGAGCGGGGTGGGCGTGTTGGGAAGGCCGGTGGAAACCAGGGTGGTATGCACAGGCGTGTCCGCCTCGTACGCCGTGAGGCGCTGCTCCGAGATATCCACGTCGATCCAGCGATCCTCGACCGTTCTATCTGGCGAGAGGGACGACGGTTCCCTGGTAGGCTGAATCGGCACAGGCGTCGGGTCAGACTCCCGCGTCGCCGCATCGGATCCACCACGGGGCAGGGCGAGCTCCTGGCCCACGTAGAGCAGATCGGGGTTCGCCAGCTCATTGATGCGGACCAGCTCTCCCATAGAGACGCCGTACGTGCGGGCAATGCCACTGAGCGTTTCGGCCTCCTGGACCACGTGCAGCGCTGGCGAGGGTGCAGAAGTGACGCTGGGAGTGGGCGCGGACACGGGCTCGCTGAGTACCCTGGTGACAGTCGGCGTCACCGTAGGCCGCGAGGTGGGCGAGGGCGTCACCGTCGCGGGCGCGTCCTCGGCCGTGGCTGTAGCGCTGGGGGTAGCAGTCGCTTCCGCCTCCGCCAGCACGGTCTGCGTCGGTCGATCGACCAGCGCTAGAGCGGAGATGCCAAACAGAGCGACGACCGCTGTGGCAATCACGACTCGCCCCAGCATCTGAAGCAGCGAACTCTCCCTCGTACTGTGCTCCTTAATCCCAGACATCGACCGCCTCCCGTAATCATCAACCCTAGCGTTGGCTTTCATTCAGCTTCAGTATAGCCGCAGCCGGCAGCCGGGACATCGGTCGGGCGACGGGTTCTGGTGCTGCCCAGAGGACCAGGGTGCTCCCTGGTCGACTGACTAGGGAACGTCAGAGGGGGTAGTATGGGAATCAGAGAAGGGGTTGGTCTACAGCGATAGAAGAACTCCCCGGCCGGAGACGACCGGGGAGCAACAAGCCACTGTGCCGGCTCCAGGGCCTTAGGCGCTGGGATCGACGACGCGTCCCACGAAGAGGACAGCGCCAGTCTTCACGTCCCGGATGAGGAAGACAAAGGGGTGGTCAGCGGTGAACTCGACCGGCTCGGTGGGCATGGCCGATTCCGCCATGATGACGGCCGTGGCCGCAGCTGCCTCAGTACCCTCTTCGTCCACAGAGACGAACGCCTTATGGAGCACGTCGGAGATGAACAGATCCTTGCCTCCCGTCATCCCGGAGAAGTCAGCCGCGGCGGAGAAGGCATCCGGCATTCCCAGCTCCCTCAAAGCCTCGTTCAAGCTGAAGGCTGAATCGAACTCGAATCTCGGCATGCTGAGGGCAACCTGGCGGTACGTCAGGTCCTCGATAATACGCTGCACCTCCTGACCATCGAGAGCATTCTCGAAGGTCTCGAACCGCTCCCGATCGGGGAGCAGGATGACCATCGACATCTCCCGCCCGTCGTAAGGGAGCTCCACGGCCTGATAGCCATCACCCTCCGCGTAGCCGAAGGACTCGGTCTGACGCATCAACGGCACAGTTACCTCGCTGCCGTCGAGACGAGCGAAAGGTGCTTCCTGAGTCGCCGCCTCCTCAAACGTATTTGCCCAGGCTGCGTTGAAGTAGATGGCGTTGGTCAGGACAAGGCGGGTGAGAGGTCCCAAGGCCTGCCGGGGAATCAGATTCTCGATCTTCCCCTCGGTTTCGTCGCTGACCCAGTCGTTAATCATGGTGCGAGCCTCCTCGGGCGCTGCGGCGAAGTCGAGTACGCGGAGTCCCGCGCCGTAGTTCTCCGCCAGGACGTCCAAGAACGCGTCGCGGAAGGTGTAGTCCTTCTGACCCCAGATGGCATTGGCGATATTCAGCCGGAACCCCTCCCCATCCTTCCCTTCAGCACCTTCGCCACGCTGAGCTAGCTCTTGATCCAACGCGTTGAGTGCAGGATGAAGCTCGTTCTGCGGAAGGGCAAAACGGAGAGCGTCGGCCATTTGCTCCTCTGTCTCACCCCGGGCTCCGGCGTAGGTCATCGCCAGGGCCAGAGAGATGCTGTAGGGCGAGTAGAAGAGATTCCGACCGGCCTGCTCCTCGGCGAGGAGTTGATAGAGGTCGAAGGCGAACGCACTGTTACCCTCGACTAACTCAACCATCGTCCCTGATGAAACGGTGGGCGAGACCCGCTCCTTTTCTGAAGCGACAGCCACGCCCGGGCTTCGTCTATTGTTCATTTCCTCGACAACTCCACAGCTTGTCATTGCCAGTACAGCGATCACCAGGGTGATCATTGCCATTCTCTTCATCCTTTGCCTCCCTTTCCTCTGGTGTGTGCAGATTTCATCGGCCCTCGTCCTTAAGACGAACCAGGGAGGCTAAAGGTTCCAAGTGTTGTGGTGGGGCCTTCGTGTGTCGATGTGTCATGCGGATCGGACGCGGGCAGAGAGAAATCGCCGGAGCTCTACTCAAGACGCCGCTTCCCCGATTTAGAGCGCGAAGGTGTGGACTGTGTATCTCACGGGGTCGGAAAACCCAACTCGCTCCGCCACACGCATTGAAGCCACGTTCTCCTCGTCACAGTGCCAATGCGGGGTGAATCCGCTGCGGACGCTGTGCTCAACAGAAGCAGCGGCAGTCCAGGTCGCGTAACCGCGGTTGCGATACTCAGGAAGCGTAGCCAGACCCAGCTCGAAATCCCGGCCCCTGGCGTAGACGGTCAGACACCAGCTCGCGACAGCCTCACCCCGGGTGAGGCAGAAGCCGAAACCAGTCTCCAGAAAATCCTCGATACTGTGCCAGAATGAATGGATCCAGCCAAGGACGTGTTCGACATTCTCTAGATGGTCCGTCCGGAGCAACGACTCACCGAGGGGCCGCATCACACTGCTCTGGGTAAGCTCTGCCTTCCAGTCGACCTTCAGGTGATCAAACCTATAGAACCGCCGCCAGGCTTTCTCGGAGCTCAGACCGAGGAACAGACGATCGATGCTGTCCTCCCAAGCGTCCGGCGAGTAATGTAGTGTGAGGGATGGAATCCGCCGGCGGCGGGCGTCAGGAAGCACCTCCTGGCTGAGAACGGTGGACAAAGCCCGATTGAACGCATCATTGTCGGGACTGCCAGCCACGAGCATGGTTCCCATCCGGTTCCAGAGCCACGCGGTGTGAGGGGCCGACGCATCATCAACGAGGATTCGACCGGGCGTGTTGCCGGCGATGACAGAATCGACCACCAAGTTGTAACTGAGATCCTCGTAAAGAGGTTTGACCCGCCCGTAGTCACCCGGGTCAAGCTCTCTTGCCGCAGCGTACCTTCTATCAGACGCCTCACCCAGACTCAATGCACCATCGCCTTTCTCTCAGACCGTTGTACGAGGAAGAAACCGACTTCCTTCGACCTCGGGAATGACGAGCTTCCCCAATTCAGCCCTCTGAACGGACAACGGGCAGGCGGATGACCTCCAGGACAACCCGGCGATTCAGACGTTCTCCCAGCGCGTCGGCGATCTCGTCAACCGCAGACGCTTCCAGGGGCTGAACGGAGCGTACGGTGGCGACGACAACGAGGCGCCCTCGCTCTGTCTGGTGCTCGAAGTCAGCCAACTCTCCCTCCCGGGCAGCCATCCTCTCGGTCAGCACAGACCGAATCTCATTGCGGGTATCGGCGTGTCGAACGATGCCAGCCATGATGATGCCCAGCGGGATGGCGATAATCAAGACCAGGAGAGTGAAGCCGATCAGGCTGCGCCTGATGCGGCGGTTCGTGTCAGCCTGCCAGGCTTGAGAGCGCACGCCCAGGAGAATGAAGATGATCACGCCAGCAAGGCTGATGGCAGCGATGTTCGCGAGGAAGAGAAGAAAGGCACCGCCGGCCACCTGGGGCTTCCCGAGCGCCAAGCCTAAGCCCGCCACCCCCAACGGGGGGACCAATGCAGCCGAGATGGCTACCCCGGGCAGAGCGGCGCTCACCTCCTCGCGGGAAATGGCATAGGCACCGGCCATGCCCGAAGCAAAGGCGATAACCAGATCGACCAAGGTGGGTTGCGTCCGCATCATGATCTCCTCCGTCAGATCCTTGAACGGAGAGAAGATGCCGATGAGAACGGCCAGAACCAGAGCAAGGGCCACCCCTTTAAACATGGACTCGATGGACAATCGTATGAGCCGCACGTCACCTAGAACCATACCCAGGGAGAAACCGAGAATCGGCGACATCAAGGGAGCAACCAGCATGGCGCCAATCACCACCGCGGCGCTGTTCAGAAGGAGTCCTAATGTAGCGATGATGGTCGAGAGAACGATCAGCACGAAGAAATTGACCCCGGGGCGAGCGCTGTCGCTCATCGCTTCCCGCAGCTCCAGCTGTTCCTCGACGTTCAAGCGGGGGAAGAGCCGGATCAGACCGCGAGTGAGCTTACGCAGCCACAACTGGGTGACGCCACCGTAGCGTCGCACGATGACGGCTGTCTTCGGAACACGGGCGGCAATCTGCTGAGGGATACTGCCGAAGACAAACTGGTCAAACAGCCCCTCCTCGGAAGCACCGAGCAGCACCAGGTCGTAATCCTCGGCTTCCCGGACGATGCCCTCCACGACACTCTCAGCCACGACCACCTTCTGTTGCGGAGGACGCCGGAATTCCAGCCCATTGAGTGTGCGCGCGATACGCTGCTTGTTCTCCTCCATCTGATGATGAGTGGCTCGGCCCAGCTGGACGTACACGGCGGATACCTCTGAATCAAAGGCGTGAGACAATACCATGGCGAGCCGGGCCGCGATAGGAGCGTGAGGGCCTCCGGCGGTCGGTACGAGGATCCGGTGTGCTTCCCGCCATCTCTCTCCCTTGACGACGATAACCTCGCTGGGCGCATCGCGAATGACAGCGTCGATGATGGGCCCCATGGAGGCTCCGGCCGAGCGCGTGTAGCCCCGCCAGCCCAGCAGGATCATGTCGACCCCCTCCTCGCGAGCCGTATCCAGGATCCCCTCGGCCACTCCGTGAGCCACGCGGGTCATCGTTTGGATGGCGAAGCCCTCCTCCTTCGCCTGCGCCGTAGCTCGCTCCAGCAGCACCCGTCCGACAGCTGCCCGATGGCGGCCCTCTTCCAGCGGCACCTGGTCGGGCACGGTCACTACCTGCAGCGCCAGAACCCGCCCCCCCTCCTGACGGGCCAGCACACCAGCCAGACGGAGCAGCGTATCCGCCGTGGCCGGATTGGCGATCGGTACCAACACCCGGTAGCCGGGTGGGGCTTCGTCCCGGGAGGGAGGCTTGAAGACCGTGACGCCTTCCTGCGCCTGAATGTGATGCGTGCGGGCGTACGTTAGGTAGAGGATGAGACCGAGGCCAAGAGAGCCCGCTCCCCAGGCCAGGAAGACGGGGCCCCAGGCCGAACTGATCAGCACATCGATGAAGAGCACCAGGGCGGGCACCCAGGGATGGAAGGGTAGTCTGAAAGAGGACGTCTCCGACTGGGGTCCGAGAACGAGCGCCAGGTTGACGCCCATGAGAACGGCCAAGTAGAGCAATCCCGTCAGGCGGCTCAGGAACTCCGGCGGGAGGGCTGTCAAGGCCACCAAGAGTACGGCAACCAGGGCAATGATCCGTGTGGGCGTGCCGAAACGTCGGTGGGTGTGGACGAAACTCGACGGCCAATAGCCGTCTTTACTCATAGCATAAACCTGGCGCACAAGGAGCACAAAGGTGCTGTTGAACGCCAGGGCTAGAGCCAAAACCCCCACGACGAGCATAAGCGGCCGTCCGGCTCCTCCAGCCACCCGTTCCCCCAGAAGAGCTAAAGGCAATTGTGAATCGGTGAAACCAGCTGGGCCTACGACTCCGATGAATACAAGAGCCATTAGAACCCCAATCAGAGCCGCCAGCACCGGGGTCAGCAGCAGAGCACGCGGGACGCTCCGCGGCTGCCGCGGCATCTCGTTCTGAAGAGTAGCCGTGATCTCCAGACCCACGAAGGCCACCATCAAGAGCGTCAAGGCCTGTCGCCAGTCCCGAGGCCCTTGCCCGTAATGCGCAAGATCGATCTCGGGTACGGCCAGGAGGGTGAATCCGATGAGAAGGATCAACAGGAGCAGGAATGCCGTGATCAACCCGCGTCGACCTTCTCGCGTGCCGAGGGCGTTGTTCGTGGCCAAGAGAAGGACCAATAGCGCGGCCCACGGCCAATCCGGCAGCACCAGGTTGAGGTGTTCGCGCAGCAGCACGGCCACCCGAGCCCCCAGCCCCTGTGCAAGGAGAGCGCAGAGCCCCAGCGTGGACAGGACGAGGGCCCAGCCGGTGAAGAAGGCCAGCCACCCACCTTCGGCCTCGTGAACGTGGCCGTAGGCGCTGCCGGGTCTCCGGCCGCTCAAGGCCAATTCAACGTAGCCGAGAAGGTTCGTCAGCACCAACAGCAGGGCCAGAAGAAAAGAGAGAGGGGTCAGCGGCCCAGCGACGGCGACGCCTTCGCCTAGAAGGACGAAGGCTGTCACGATGACTATGACCCCTAGTCCACGGCCGATTACTTGCCGCAGGCTGAGTCCTCGACTGTAGCGGATTTCGCTCACGTGACGCTCTCTTTCATCATCCGTGGGCCGGCACCTATGCAGACCAGGAACGGAACGCAAAGGGCCGCCGGCAAGGTAAGCTGCTCGTGGGCGGCGCGCGGTCCAGCCTCAGCCTCGCTTACGCCGGCGCCCCCTCAAGCGGGTGGTGTCGACACGAGACAACCGATTCCAGCTCGGCGCTCATTCGCGAAGCTGGACGTACCTGCGTCGGCTCAGGGCGACGGTGTAGGCGTGGGGAGTGGTGAGGTCCCCTGCGTCTCCGTCATGATCGACCGGGCCGTCAGGGGCATTGCCAGATCCATCACGTCAGCCCACAGGGCCTCGAGGGTAGGACGGACGCGAAAGGAGTCCTCAGCAATCAGGCCATCCACTTCCAGCATCTGTTCCCGCAGGTTGCTGAAGCTATCTGCCTGCGAAGGGAGCAGCTCGCTCGCGCGCTTCAGGTGAATAACCGCAAGCCCAAGTGTGTCCCGCGCAGCGCCAGGGTTCTCCTCGACCAGGAGGAGGCGGGTTTTCGACAGCGCTTGAGCCGTCTGGAGCAGGGCCAGCCGTGCGGTGACCTGGTCCACCTCACCTTCCAGGTCCGCCAAGTTCTCCTCAGACGTCTCGACCTTCTCCCTCAGCTGTCGCTGGGTTTCATCCAGCTGATCCTCCATCTCGCCGATCTTCTGCTCCAGATCGGACCTGGTGCCGGAGAAATCGGACCGCACCTGCTCTATGTCCTGCTCCATCTCCTGCTGCTGGCCCTTGAGATCACCCTGAAGAGCCGTGATGCGCTCCGCCAGCTGCTGACTCTCCTGCCTAAGAGCCTCCTGATCCTCGGACTGCGCAGCGGTTCTTTCGTGAAGCTCGGCGACATCATCCTCCAGGGTCATCAGACGCTCCTCCAGCGCCCGGTTATTGTCGAAGATGTTGCCGGAGTTCTTGTCCACCTGATCTCGGAGGAGGGCAATCTGAGCAGAGTTCTCTTGAACCGGCCATATCAGACGCCGGTAGACCCACGGGATGCCGTAGAACAACCCTAGTCCGACCACCGCGCCGATGGCAAGGATGAGGAAAAGGCGAAGGAGAAAACGGAGTACGCGTCCCACGGCCCGGAGGAACCCGCTGCCTGAGGAGCGATCATGTTCTGTCATAGGTTGGTCCCTCACTTCCCTTCCGGCGTCGAGGTGGGCGTTGGCATCCCCTCGGCGCCACTGAAAACGTCGTTCAAGAGTTCCTGGAGCCCGGTGAAGAAGCTCTGCGTCCGCTCTGCGCGATCCTGGAGTGCGACGACGTCCTCGGAGACCAGCTGCAACTCCTCAGATGCTGCTGCGACTTCTCTCTCCAGGGCGTCTGTCTGCTCGAGCAGGGCGGAGGTTTCCCCGCGAAGGCCACCCAACTCTGACTCGACCGCGTCCATCCTGGCCGCCAGTCCCTCCAGAGTTTCCAGCCGCCTGTGGAGGCCGTCCAGGTCTGCGCTTAACGCTTCCACGTCTTCCGCCAGCCCACCCACATCGCTTTCGATACCCAGGACAGCAGGGCTGTGGCTGACGTCGAGGGATCCGTTGATGCCCGCGAAGACAATCAGGGTGAAGACCATGCCGATAAGCCCGCCAAGAAGCGCGGTCCAGAGCCAGGATAGACGGCGCCACCGAGACCGCGAGGCTGGAGCCTCCCCTGCTGAGGCGGTGGAGGGAGGCAGCGCAAGCTCTGCGGAGGAGCCCCGTTCCGCTGCCTCTCCTCCTGCGTGGGGAGCCACCGGCTCCTCAGCAGATGCACGCTCTCCTCCAGGGCCGGCTTCTTCTGCTGACTCGTCTTTATCGGATGACGTCTGCCCCGTGGGCTCCTCCCAGGTCTCCTTCTCCAACGGCAGCTCTTCCTCGGAGACCGATTCCCCCGGTGGAACCGCCTGGATCTCGGACTCCGACTGATCGGGCTCAGGCTCTTCTTGTCTTGTCGGTTCGGCGTCGGCTTGAGCTTCCCGTTGGTCGCTGGCTTCCTCTTCCGCCCGTTCCTCCCAGGCCTCCTTCTCCAGGGGCAGGTCTTCCTCCGCGAGTGACTCTCCAGGCGGAATCGCCTCGGCCTCGGGCTGCGATGCCTCCAGGACAGCTTTCTCATCCGTCTCCGCCTCCCCCTCGGGATGAGCCCCCTCTCGAGTAGGCGGAGATTGCGAGACAGAGTCGCTTTCCTCTGTCTGGCTCGCTGAGCCGCCATCTGTCCCACCCTGATCCTCTGTAGACGGTGCCACTGTCAGACGATGAGCGACGGCCTTGTAGCTCCTGTCACCGATGCCCGACACAGCCGTGATCTCTCCAGCCCCTCGATAGGGATGGACAGCTTGGCGATACGCGACGACCCGCCGGGCGAGGACCGGACCGACGCCCGGGAGCTGCATCAACTCCTGAACAGTCGCGGTGTTCAGGTTGATCTTCTCTTCATCCATCTGAACCTCCCGGAAAGAGCCCTGGGTGTCTCAACTGGCGGCCGGACATATAGTGACCTCATCTGTGCCAGAGCATCACTCAGCGGTATCTTCTTCCTCTTCCTCGCGCCGGGCGTGCCACTGGACAGGCTCCGAAGCCTCGGCATCTTCGGGCTTCTCTGGAGCTTGAGCCTCCCCAGCAGTCCACGGTTCCTCCGCGGCTTCGGGCTCCTCAATCGTCTCTGGCACAGCTGTAGCCGGTTCAGAGAAGAGGAGATCCGGGTCGACCTCGAGGAGGGCCTGCTCGGCCTTCGCCAAGTCTATCGTCATCACGCCATCTCCGTCGTCAACCTCTACCACCGCATCGCGGGCGACGGCATCGGCGTCGGCCACAGGGCCTTTCACCGAGAGGTTCGTCAGGCTAACACCGGTTACACGTGCTTCCTCGTCGAGAGTGACGTCCTCAACCCTTCCGATCTTGGTTCCGCCAGGCGTGCGCACGCTACGCCCTCGAAGATCGTTAAGGCGCAGCCATCCCGGGGGCTCGGGAGCCTCGTCCCCCTCTCGAACCGTGAACGTCCTCTTGGCAAGCAGCGCGTCAATGCCAAACAGGACGATGTCACCGCTGTCCACGAACAGCGGTGTGGGCCTGAGCAGCCCTTCCCGACCAAGATAGATGCCAACCACGGATCTCAGATCATCGTCAAGGTAGATGTCCTTGACCTCCCCCAGCCTCCGTCCATCCGCGCCGCCGAACACCGGATTGCCGACCAAGCTTCTTCCCAACCGCATCGTCTCCCTCCTCTCTATTCTGTTGGCGCTTACCTGGGGCGAGTTGAGGTCCAAGGAGCCGCTGCAAGTGCTCGACCTTAGGCCTCGACGCCCCAGTTCGGAAAGACTCTCTGTACAATTCAAGATATTAAGGATCCTGTTTACCCAGCCGCCAGGCGCAGTAGTCGCTGTGGCCCCCTAGATCGTCATGCGCCTTTGGTCAATCAAGGTTGAAGCGGAAGCCGCGCTGAGCGCGGACGCAGAGCGAGAAAGTGAGCGCACGGCTCCGAAACGCTTCTCCGGCAAACCCAGGCCGAAAACCAGCCATAAGCGCTAGCCGCCGGACGGCACGGGATCGCGGTAGACGCTTCTGCGACCGCGCGTGTGCGCATAGGATAACTGGCCGCAAGGATGGCCTCGACCGCAGCGCTAACGATGCCCTTCTACCCTAGGGGTGGGAAAAAACCAGCGTGCCCGTTCTTGAGACGCGCCTCAGGGTGAACGCACTATAGGTAGGTCCTGGCGGCGAAAGAGATCAATACCTTCGTTACCAGGGTGAAAACGGTCATCAGAATGCGCACCCTGACCGTTGGACCCAGACCGTAGATGAAAGCCGATTAGGCATGCGGCTACCCAGCGGCCTCCGCCGCCTCTTCCTGACCCTCCTCCACCGACCAGATCTTCTCTGGGTCCTCGATATGATCGATGAAGACCACGCCCTGGCAGTGATCGACCTCGTGCTGGAGGACGCGGGCCAGAAGCCCCTCGGCCTGGATGCAGAGCTTTTCACCCTGGCGATCCAGCCCCTCTACCGTGACAGCCCTATGTCTTTCGACTTCCCCAGCCCAGCCCGGGATAGAGAGACATCCCTCAATCCCCTCCTCCATCTCGTCAGAGACCTCGGTGATCTCCGGATTGATGAGAACGTAGCGTTGAGGTTCCGGGGCCTCCTCAGCCTCGTCCTCTCCCTCCTCGGGCGCTGCCGGGATCTCAATGACGACTATGCGATCGGGAACACCGATCTGAACCGCCGCCAGACCGATGCCGTCGGCCTCTCGCATAGTCTCGATCATATCATCTATGAGTGCTTGCACGTCTTCGTTGAGGCGGCGCACCCGTCGCGAGGGCTCGTGAAGCATGGGGTCGTTGGAGAACACAATCTGACGAACAGGCATTCTCTCTTTCTCCTACCTAGATGACGTATCAGACGCATCGCCCCGCTGAGAGGAGGGAAGGATAGGCCCTCCCTGGCGTCGAGCCTCAGGATGGCGCATCTGATCATACACAGTAAACCAATCGAGCAACTCATCTCGCCGCCGCCGCGCCCGCTTTTGCCGTTCGTGCTCCGCGAACCTCTCCATACGGCGGAAAATCTCACTCTGTACACGTTCGGGGTTCTTGACCATGTCAAACGTAAAGGCACCGGCGCCGGCAGTCTCGATGGTCACGGAACCGTAGCCGAGTATGCGGCCGATCAATCCCGGCACCCGAAGACTGACGTTCTGAATCATTCCTAAGCTGGCCTCCCGACGTTCCTCACGCAGACCGAAAGGGAGCTGTTCGATGTCAATGATACGAGAGGACGTCACTTGGTAGATGTCATTCTGCCAGTCTTCGAAAATCCACAGCCACCAGGGAACGAGGAACATGAGCAAGATGCCATAGCTGAGCAACACCGTGAGGCGATCGCCGTTGCGGGTGAGGAACCAGGCAGCGACGAGGGTTACCAGGCCGATCGCCGCCATGGGCTTCCAGATGGGGCCCAGCAAAGCAACCCAATGCTTCCTCCAGGTGATGGTGTCCCCCTCTTCGTAGCGCAGCGCGGGGAAGAAGTAGCCCACGGCTCGCAGAGGGCCAACGATCCAGGAAGGCCACTCAAACCGACCGTCTTGCTCAGACGAGGCCTCCTGGTCGGAGGCTGGCTCCCTACCGCGGCTGTCCTCACCAAGCCGACGATGTAGAGCATCCTGAATAGCAGCACGCTCCTCGGCCCGCGCCTGGGCCTCAACACGCTCTCTCTGCCGGAAGATGCGCTTCTGCACGACCGTAGGGTCCGGGATCTGTCGAAAGGTAACGACACCACCCGGTTCTCCCGCTGTCTCGATAAGCAAATCGCCGAAACCAAAGCTCCGAGCCAACATCCCCTCTTGAACCTGCTGGATGCTTTGGATGTTGTTGAGAGGCGCCCCGACACGGGAGCGGTAGATCAGGTAGACGTGCTCGTCATGGATGACTCGTCGATTGGTGAGGATGTATTTGTCGTTCAGGTGATCGATGACGTGATAGAGGCCAAACAGGAGCGGAACCGCTGCCACCACGCCTCCCAGCACAAGGCCTATGGTTCCTGTAGATCCGATCAAGAAGAAGTAGGCCGCCAGGATCACAAACAGCGAGAGCCCGGGCAGGAGAAGGTGACGAAGCAAGACGACAACATGCTTGCGCAGGACGAAGACGACAACCTCGTCGGGCTCCTGCCAATTATAGCGAGGAGCGCGGCGTCTGCGCTCAACCTCCGATGACATCTTGAGGTCATCGAGAATGGACGGGCGCTCCGCCACCAGCCGGTTGAAGTCGGCCCGGTGAATCGTGAACAGCACGGCATCCTGAACCACCTCGACGGTCGCATCGTGCGGCTCACCCAGGAGAAGCGAGCTCTCGCCGATGAAGTCGCCGGCGGTCAGCCGTCTCACCTCCTGCTCGACACCATCGGGGTTGATACGCAGCACGCGGAGTTCGCCGCTCTGAACGGCGTAACAGGCGCGTCCTATCTCGCCCTGCTTGAAGACGAGCTCACCTCTGGGATAGCGCTCTTCGTGCACGAGCTCAGCAACTGCCTCTAGATCGTCCTGATCCAGCGCAGAGAAGAGCTCGATCTGTCTAAGTTGGTTGACAATCCTCTCAGCCATGGCAGGTCCCCCGATGCCTACCATTGTAGCACATTCTTATCCCGGAGGAAAGGTTATCAAGATGGACGGCTATGGGTCAGTGTGAGAGGCGCCAGGTACCGAGATCGACCTCTGACGCTAGCTTTCCGTCGAGACTGGGGAGAGATCTCTGAGTGAAGTGGTCGTAGATCAAGACCGAACCTGCGACAGGCACAGCCGGAGTGTCGGGGGGAATCTCCATGCGATGGGGATCGAGAACTAAGGAGCCTCGGATCCACTTCAAGGTGGGGACGGCACCCAGGGCGGGAACCGTGTCGTGAGAGACGCGCCAGGCCCAGGTGCCGTCGAGATTAAGCCCGGTTAGGGACGTAGAGACGATGTAATCGCGCTGGATCGGACGGTAACCGCGGAAGCGGAGAGGGAGCACCGTCTTGGCGCCGGGCTCCAGATTCTCAGAAGGGCCGCCCGCATCGGTCAGGATCACGCCATCCCCAAAGGGTACGTAGCGCTCGTCAGCATCCGGTGGGGGCAGCTCGATGGGGCCAGGTAGAAATAGGTTCCAGCGAAGAGGGCCTCCGCCGCGGAGAGCGACCAGCTGGATGGGACCCCGAGGACGGTCGACGGCAAGCGTGGCGTACTCTCCGCGCTCTAGAGCGGGCACGCTGAGTGTGGCAACAGTACTCCCCCCTGCCTCGACTACCTCCAGGCGGACAGCCTCGCCAGGGCCTGCCCAGTGGAGATAGGTCCGCACGTTCCCTTCGATGCCGACATCGTTATCGAAACCGACTAGAGAGGGCCCGCCAACCGGACGGAGGAAGCGTGGGTGCTGCGTCACAGGGCGAACGGCAGAGGGCTCGACACGCACCGTCTGCAGCGTCACGGTGTCGTCCCCCTCCTGAGTTGTCAGTCGGCCCTCGGATGTGTAGGCCCCGACGACAAGGGTGTACTGCCCCGGAGGAGCATCGAGCCGCGGGTAGACCAGCATACGATCCAATACAACCTGTCCCGGCGAGACCTCGTCGGGTGCGTGCCGCGGGTCCTCAGCCATACTCCACAGCCGGCCGTCGGGCCCGATAAGCTGCGCGAAGAGCGCGATCTCCGTGGCAGGCGAAGCAGCAGGCGACCAGGCCAGCTCGACCGGCAGGGGCTGAGCGGGTCGAACCGCGTTGGAGCGCAACCGGTAGCCCAGGATCTCAACCTCTTCTCCGAGCACGGCATCAACGCTGGTTAGGTCGGCCGGGACGTCGGTCCTTCGCTCTGAACGAACGAGAAAGGCCTCGGCCAACGGCTCGAACGTGTAGGGGAGAGCGCTGTATTGAGGGCGGAAGAACCGGACGACGACGACCGGGCGGTCATCGACGTGCTCCTCAATACGACGCACCCAGGTCTCTGCCAGCGGTTCGCCGCGAGGTGCCACGTACTCGATGGTGATATCCGGTCGCACCCCCTCCACTTCGTGCACATACCGCAGGGGCGTGAACCAATGCCAGTTGGAGAGAATGAGAGCTTCTTGCGGCGCGTCACGCAGCAGGGTCTCAACATACTGGCGAGCGTCATGATCGTCTGAGAGCGCGCGATAGCTGGGAAGGTGGATGACCAGGTTGGCGAGCGCAGCGAACAGGAGAAGGACAGCTGCGGCGCGTCCCATGATAGAGATCAACGATCTGAGGCGTGGGGATGATAATCGAAGATCTGAGATTGCAGCCAGTCTCGGCGAGGCATATCCAAACGGGACGACCATGAGAAAGACGAGGGAGACGTAGGCGGGCATCTCATACTCGACAGTCTGCGGCGCATCGTACGTGAGCGTGACGGCTGTGTGGATGAGAAAACTACCCAGCAGGAGAAGAGCCAGCCTGTGGTCACGCCAGAGGAGAAGCAGGGCGCCGACACCGGCACCGACCAACAGTACGACGTTAAACTGAAAGCGCAGCAAGGTGGGCAACAGAACCAGCCGGTCAAGGAGCCCCAGGGCAAACATATCACCGCGGAAGCCGCGAGCCAGGACGTAGTCGAGAAACCCGGGCAGTGTGGATAGATTTGAGGCCCCGCGCAGCGGTAGGTAGATGAACACCAGCAAGCTGGGCAGAAGGGCAAGGGCGGGCTTGAGCCACCGACGAGGCTGATGGAGGAAGGCAGGATCGACGAGGATCAAGTACAGAAGGAAGACAACACCGGGAAAGAGAAGGGACGGATGATGTGTGAGACCCAGCGAGAGAGCGAGGAAGAAGAGGACGAGGTACCGGTCTCCTGCGGAAGCCTCCTCCCTGTCTACAACTGAAGCGTGCCGGATGAGGGCATAAAGACAGAGCGCCGCAAAGAATGCGGTCAATGGACGGATGCTTGCTTTCGTCGCCGTGGCCCAGAAGGTGGTGGCGGAACCGAGAGCCAGGGCTGCTGCAAGCCCTCCGAGCAGAGACCCGCTGGTCCGCCTAGCTGTGGAGAAGACGAGGGCCGTGGTAGCTGCCGCGGTGATTGCCGAAAACGCGTTCACACGCCATGCCGGTGTTGGTCCAAGCGGTATGTGGGCAAAGAGCCACGCCAGCAGCGTGTAGAGGGGATAACCGGGGGGATGGGCCACACCCGCCGTTGCGGCCACTTCCTGAAACTCCCCCGAGTCGGCAGGGAGCACGCCGGGAAGCAACGTGGCGGCATAGAGAGCCAAGAAGCCGAGGAAAACGGCCGCTGAAAGGTACCAGCCGGCAGCCGCAGGTCCTGTGAGGGGAAGGCGCCCGCGTCGCTGGCTCCGGTCGGTATCAGGAGCTCGGTGTGGAGACCTGTTCATCGCTCTGTGGGCCTCAGTCCTGCGCATCCCGGTATGCCGCCAGCGTCATCTTGGCGGTGCGCTGCCACGAGAACTTAGCCGCCCGTTCCAGGGCTCGGCGGCCCATCTCTGCCCGAAAACTGTCGTCACGTAGAAGTTGGGTCAGCGCGTCGGCCATACCTTCAGCATCGTCCGGCGGCAGCAGGATTCCAGCGTCGCCCACGATTTCCGGGAGTGACGCAGCCTCACTCCCCACCACCGGCGTGCCGCAGGCCATTGCCTCCAGCGGGGGGAGCCCGAAACCTTCATACCGGCTCGGAAAGAGGAAGACCGCCGCACCGCGATAGAGAGCCGGCTTGTGACTCTCTGGCGGCGACCCGGTGAAATGGACGAAGCTGTCCGGCACACCTTCCTCTCTCATCAGCCGTCGCGGATCCGGCGCGAACTCGGTGTCCTCAGCAGGCAGTCGCCCTGCAATCACCAAGGGATGGGCCTCTCCCACGGCATCCCCGACCCGGCGGTAGGCAGCGAATACGGCGGCGAGGTTTTTGCGACGGTCAAAGCCACCGAGATAGAGCACGTATCGATCGGGCAAGCCGTAGGCAGCACGAACCTCGGCATCGTTCGGTCCGGGCTGAGGTCCGTAGCGATGGTCCGCGGCGAGTGGTATCGCGCGGACGCGCTCCCTCGGAAGGGAGAGCTCGGTGAGGATATCGCGACGGGAAGCCTTCGAATCGGTCAGCACCGTGGTTGCGCGACGGGCAGTGGCAGTCACCAAGGCCGTGTAGAGCCGCTGCAGCGGCCCACCTCGATAGGCGGGCAACAGGAGGGGAATCAGATCGTGAATGGTGACCAAGACAGGCACCGGAGACCAGGCTGGCGGAGCCCAATAGGGGACGTGGGCCACGTCGGCCTCGACCCGACGGCAAGCTGTCGGAAAAGCTGCTTGCTCAAACCGCACCTTTCCCAGGTTCGAGCGAGAGGCGGACACAGGGTGCAGAGCACAGGAGGGCGGAAGTCTTGCGCGCTCCCCCTTCCCTTCCCTTTCCGACGGAACGACCAGGATGAGGTCCAGGACCAGATCCTGGTCGAGATCCACAAGCCCCTCCACCAAGCGCCGGGTGTACTGACCAGTGCCGGTGGTGGGACTATCCCAGAACCACGCATTGAGGGCGAGACGCATCAGATCAAGAGAGAGACAGCGAGGCGGCGCCCACCATCCCGCGCCTCATCGAACACAACAGGCAGAGCGCGGCTATCAGTCCTCATATCCGTGAGGATGGCGGCGATGCCACTCCCAAGCATGAGCGATAATGGTCTCCAGGTCCGGGTACTGCGGCTCCCATCCCAGTTCGCGCCGTATCTTCTCGCTGCTGGCGATCAGAACCGGAGGATCCCCGGGACGTCGGGCTCCGGGTTCCGCCGGGATCGGACGCTGTGTCACATCGCGGCACGTGTCGATCACCTCTTTGACGCTGAACCCGCGGCCGTTCCCCAGATTGTAGGTTCGGCTGCCCTCATCCAGCGCCTCTAGGGCCAAGATGTGAGCCTGCGCCAGATCGACCACGTGGATATAGTCGCGCACACAGGTGCCGTCCCGCGTCGGATAGTCGTCGCCGAATATGACGATCTTCTCGCGCTGATCCAGTGCCACCTGGAGTGTAAGGGGGATCAGGTGGGTCTCCGGATCGTGGTCCTCTCCTCGATGACCATCAGGGGAGGCACCGGCGGCATTGAAATACCGCAAAGCGGCATAGCGGAAGCCGTAGATGCCGTCGAGCCAATAGAGGATCCGTTCCAGTATGCGCTTTGACTCTCCATACGGGCTGCCGGGCACGATCCGCTCTTCCTCATCGATGGGGATCGACTCGGGCTCGTCGAAGAGGTTGGCAGTGGAGGAGAGGATAAAACGCCGTACGCCGTGCTGGACCGCTTCGCGCAGCAAGTTGAGCCCGTTGGTGACGTTGTCGCCCAGATACATGAAGGGATGCTCCATCGATTCCCCCACCAGGGTATAGGAGGCAAAGTGCATCACCGCCTCGACCCCGTGTTCCTCGAACACGGCCCGGACGTCACCTCGATCGGCGAGATCCCCTTCAACGAAATCCGCTTTGGGATGGACGGCAGCTCGATGGCCATATGAGAGGTTGTCGAAGACGACGACATCTCGCCCTCGTTCGATTAACTCCTCTGTGACGATGCTTCCGATGTAGCCTGCGCCCCCAGTGACTAGGATGCTCACGTCGACATCTCCTCTATGGTGTTTGATCCATAACCCGTCGTTGGAGCAGCGTGGTCGGCGCGCGCAGCCCCGCCGCGAGCTGATCCCCCAACGTACCAATCGACCAGGACCACACTCCCCTCGTAACCCTCCTCGTGAAAAGACCGCAGAGCGGACCTGGGGAAGTGACGGAAGATCCGATTCTCCATTTGCGGTGGTGATGTCGCAACACGCTCGATCTCGGCTGGCGAGATCCCCATACGCCGCGCGAAGACACCCGCCGTCTCCATCCCCTGATCCTTGCTCAACTGCTCAACGAGCCAATCGCGCCACACGCACAGATGCTCGTCGGCGACGAAGGGCAGCCAGCCATCCGGCACAACGTCTGCCAGGGCCTCCATCACCGTGCCGTTCAATCTCGCTTGAGCCTGGTGATCCGCCCAGGTGCGCAAGACGTTGTGAAGAAACAAGCGTTCTCTGAGCGGGGCCCAGTCCTGAAGAAAGACGTGCTGGAAGACGTCGTCAAGCCAGAGCTCATCGAGCAGAAGATGCGCAATGTAACCCGCTACGAATGCTGCTTGAGGAGGTGACAAGGCTTCCATACGTCGAAGGGAAGGATAGGCATCGAACAAAGCGCGATGGGCAGGCCGGTATGACGTGCGCGGGACAGTGTAGAAATGGCATTCCTCCCGGCGCTGACCGCTGACGGTTCTCACGTCGGGAGCTGTGTGACCGAGCATAAAAGGACCACGCTGCTGATTCAGCAAGCGACGGGCGGAGGAGGAGAGGTCGTTCCGTCGCAGCATCTTCTCGGCCAGAGCCAGGTGCATAGCGGGTGTAGGCATGGTGCCATGCATTGTACATCGCCAGGCGCAAGTTGACTAGTGTCTTAGAGACGCGGGCGACCAGGACAAATGTGCACGCGTTGTGTTCAGCGCAGCCACCGGGTATAATTGAGAGAAAGCAGCGTCGCGGATTAGGAAGATAGACTGCATCTCGATCTCTCAAATCAGGAGGTGTCGCATGACGTCGAAAGCACAGGTCACGTGGGTCGGGCCGGGGCTGCGGTTGGTGGGGGAAGCGGAGGGACCTGCCATCGTAGTCGATCACGCCAGGCCGGATGAAGAACGCGAGGACACCGGACCTCATCCTGTTCAGCTGCTGCTGATAGGGCTCTGTGGCTGCACGGGTATGGACGTCATCTCCATTCTGAAGAAGAAGCGCCAGCCTTTCACCGGGGTGCAGGTTCGAGCGACAGCCGAGCGGGCAGAAGAGCACCCCAAGGTCTACACGGAGATCCATCTCGAGTTCGTGGTAACAGGGGACGGAGTCGATCCGAAGGCGCTGGAGCGGTCCATCGAGCTCTCTCAGACGAAATACTGCCCCGCATCGGCGATGCTGGGGGAAGTGGTCGACATCACGACCTCTTACCGGATCGAGGAAGCCTAGTGCCCCCTATGGAGGACAAGGGTAAGATCGTGGAAGAGTTGGAGCAGCGGATCGCCGACCTGAAGGCCCGTCTCCCCAAGCATTCGATCCCACCGACCATGTTGATCGAACTCGACGAGTTGGAGGAGGCTCTGGAACGAGCGAGATCAGAGGCGAAGGAGGAGGAGAAACAACCGTGACCGTAGGAAGCTTCGAAGGCAAGGCCCCCGAGATCGGGTCGGACACGTACGTGCATCCGTCTGCCGACGTCCTGGGAGACGTCACGATCGGCGAAGGCTGCTGGATTGGGCCGGGCGCCCGGATTCGCGGCGACTACGGCACCATCGTCATCGGGGACCACTGCAGCATCGAGGACAACTGCGTCATCCACGTTCGACCGGGCGAGCAGACGACCATTGGGGACTGGGTCACCGTAGGGCATGGAGCGGTGATTCACAACGTGAATCGGATCCACAATTTCGTGATCGTCGGCATGGGGGCGGTAGTCTCCGACTGGGCCGTGGTCGGTGAGTGGGGCGTCATCGGCGAAGGAGCTGTGGTCCGTCAGGGGCAGGAGATTCCGGCCGAGCATGTCGCAGTAGGCGTGCCCGCCCGGGTCTTGGACAAAACTGTCAGTGAAGACTACAAAGCCCAGTGGATGACTTTCAAGGAGACGTACGTGGATCTGGCCCGGCGGTATCGGGAAGCCTATAGGCCGGAGACGCAGGTGTGAGGCTGGGAGCCCACGAGTCGATTGCCGGCGGCATGCACAAAGCCTTTGATCGCGCATCCTTCGTGGGATGCGATACCGTGCAGATCTTCGTCAAACCGAATCGAGCTTGGGCCGTCCCGCCTCTTGATGAAGAAGATGTGGCGCTTTTTCGCGCCAAGGCCGATGCAACGGGGATCCGCCCGGTAGTGGCCCATACCTCGTACCTGCTCAACCTGTCCTCGCCGAAGGAGAGCCTCTGGCACAAGTCCATCGATACCCTGATCATCGAACTCGAACGTTGTGATAGGCTGGGGGTGCCCTGGCTGGTGCTTCACCCCGGTGCGCACGTCGGCACCGGGGAAGAGGCCGGTCTGGCACGGATGGCGGGGGCGCTGGGAGAGGTTCACCAGGCAACCCAGGCTTTCCGGACAGGGATACTGCTGGAGACGACGGCCGGGCAGGGGACCAAACTCGGATACTCCTTCGAGCATCTGGGATGGCTTCTCGAACAGACGCCCGAGGGCGAGCGCCTTGGGATCTGCTTCGACACCTGTCACGTTTTCACCGCCGGCTATGAGCTGCGGACGCCTCAGGGCTACGAAGCCACGATGGAGGCCTTCGACCGTGTTATCGGTCTCGAACGCCTCAAGGCGGTTCACCTGAACGACAGTAAAGGGGGATTGGGAAGCCGAAAGGACCGCCACGAGCACATCGGGGAGGGAAGGATCGGCATGGAGGGTTTCCGCAACGTGCTGAACGACTCTCGTCTGGCGGACCTGCCCGGCCTGCTAGAGACGCCCAAGAGCGATGACCTTCATGAAGATAAGGAGAACCTGGCCGTCTTGAGGAGCTTGCTGGACGGTCCAACCAAGCCTTCTCCCAGAGGGGAGAAGGACCGACTATCATCGTCTGGAGAGGTAGTATGAAACGTTTGCTGCGCGAAAACTGGATGATCATCCTCGTCTTCGCCGTGATCGTGGTCGGTTACGTCTTTCTGCGGACACCGGGGGACGATCTGGCGTCGACAGCCGTATTCGATGCGCAGAGCACCGACGGCACGCCAATGCTCGTCGAGTTCTACTCGAACACCTGAAGTGCCTGCCTATTGGCAAAGCCCGTCGTGGACGGGATCGAAAGAAGCTTGGGCGATCGAGCTCAGGTGCTGCGGCTGAGCGTGACGGACAGCGTGGGAAGAGAACTGGCGATGCGCTACCGGGTGCGGCGCCTGCCGACACGGGTGCTTCTGGACGGCGACGGCGAGGTGGTGCTCAAACAGGTTGGGACTCCGAAAAGGGAGGAGATCCTGGAAACTGTGGCGCAGTTGACGAACTAGAAGCCTGACGAGCCTCCCTCCAACCGCCCTCCACGCCAGCGGACTTCCCCGACCTCTCCTCGGCCTTCGAAGGACGGGATCAGCCGGCTCAGCATCGTACTGAAAGCGTCAAGGTCCCCGCTGGTGAGAAAGACGTGACGACCCGGACGGCCCCTGTTGGCCTTTATCCCCCGCTGTCTCAGTACGCGACAGACCTGGCGAGCGACCGCTGAGGCGGGATCGACAACGGAGACTCGGCCACCAACGACGTCCTCGATCGCGGATCGCAGGAAGGGGTAGTGCGTGCACCCCAGCACGAGCTGGTCCATCTTGGAGCCGATGAGTGGGGCCAGACACCGCCGAAGGAGGGCCTTCGTCTCAGGAGCCTCAAGAGCCCCCGCCTCTACCGCGCCGACGAGGCCCGGACAGACCTGGGTGAGCACTTCCACACCGTTCGCATACCGCTCCAGCAAGCTGGCGAAGAGCTCCCCTTGAAAGGTGGCCTCCGTAGCGATGACGGCCACGACGCCGGTGTTGCTCCTTTCAACGGCCGGTTTAACCGCTGGCTCCATGCCGACGAAGGGGACGTGGGAGAACTGGCGCCGCAGCTGACGAAGGGCAGCAGCGGAGGCCGTGTTGCAGGCCACCACGATGACCTTCACCCCGTGGTCGAGCAAGAATTGAGTGATTGCCTCCGAGAATCGTTGTACTTCGTTGAGGGAGCGACTGCCGTAAGGTACATGGGCTTGATCCGCCAGGTAGAGGATGTCCTCTTGCGGGGCCTGACGTGCAATCTCCTGCCAGACCGTAAGCCCACCCACCCCGGAGTCGAAGACGCCAATCGCGTTGCGCACAGCCACGCTACACGCTCTTCCCGCGGCGCAGCAACCACCAGAAGCCTAGGACCATCACCACGCCTTGCAGAATACCGACAACGGTGAGCGGCCGACGATACGCCTCCATAGAAGGGAGGGAAAGCGCCGCCTCAGGTGTATCAGCAACAACGAGGGATGTGGGCTCCGGCGATGGCAAGGGTGTCCACGTGGGAAACGGGGTGGCACGGAGTGCCGGAGCAACCGTACCAGACGAAGCAGCTTCTTCAGATGGTGATGCTGACGTGACCGGGGGCTGACCAGTGGGTGTCGCCTGCTCTCCTGTCCCAGCGGGCTCCGGCGTGGGGGTGCCTTGATCAACAGTCCCTTCAGGCTCGGAGGTGGGCGCTGGAGAGAGCACCACGGCAGTGGGCGACGGCGGCGTTCCTTGACCCAGGAATATGCTGTCGGCTGAGGCAGCAGTGCGTCCCGCAGCATCACGGAACTGTACGTAGACGGTGTGCTCACCCACCTTATCAGGCAGTGTCCACGAGACCAGTGGCGCCCACGATTCCCATGGCAGCTCTTCAAAGCTGGGCTGATTGCTCATCCGAATCTCTATCGCCTCTCCTATGAAGCCGGCTCCTTGTCCCTCGGGACGCACCCGCTCGTTTGTCAATCGGATGGCAACCTCTCGGTTCTCCGTGCTCGCGGCGCCGTCGTTGATGAAGATAGGCAACACGTTTGGTCGAGCGCTGAAATCGAGCACGCACGTCGTGCGGCCGTCAGCATCGGTGGCGATGCCAATACCAATCTCCCGGTACCTGTCGCTGAGGAAGTTGCCTCGGTCCTCCGGATCCTCCAGGAGAGAGATCAGAGCATCCTGAGCCGCGCCCTGCCCGGACCACACACTCTCGGCGACGACCAGTTGATCGCCGTCCTCCGTCCAGGCAGCATAGCCTGCCTCTCGGACGCGCTGTTGGAGACCCTCGCCCGCTGCGTCCTCTAGAGCGTCATCAGGATCAGTCTGCCCACTCCCGGCCAACTCATCAGCGTACTGCTGAGCCGCGTTTGAGAGGAGGCGAGACTGACTGTAGGGATTCAGTCCCTCGTCGAGCCGAGCCTCATTCACCACTTCCAGCCAGTCAGCAGGGGTGATCTCTTGCTGAGCCCAGGTGACAAGGTCAAAGGAGCCTGCAGAGGCCAACAAGGCTATACAGATGATAATCAAAACGACGCGTAGGGGAAGATGCATAAGGCGGATTGTAGCATACAACATGGAGGATGCAAGAGCCCGTCATCCACACACTGCAGGAAGAGAGGGGGTGCTAGCCGAATTACGCATGTGTTTCGAGTTTGTATGAATCGTGATATAATAACTAGCTGGAGAACTGCCGTAGAGACTCAGACGATACCCATAGCGGGCTGTCGATTGGGGACTCGATATCCGGGGTTGAATGGCTTCTGCCCAGGAGGAAATCACGATGCCTGAGTATTTTTCCTACTCACACTTTGATGCTGCCGCTTCGATAATCCGTGAGGCAACCGAGATCAAGCCGAGAGTCGGCCTGATCCTTGGATCCGGACTTAGCCCCTTGGCGGAGGGTGTGGAGGATAGCATTGCCTTCGACTATCAAGACCTCCCTCACTTCCCTACATCGACGGTGGAAGGTCACGAGGGTCGCTTTGTCCTCGGGCGTCTTGAGGACCAGCCCGTGGTAGTTATGCAGGGTCGAGCGCATTACTACGAGGGCTACTCCATGGCGGAGATCACCTTCCCCGTGCGCGTCATGCAAGTGCTGGGCATCGAGATGCTAATCGTCACCAACGCGGCCGGAGGCCTGAGGCCGGAGTTCGAGGCCGGTGATGTGATGCTTATCAGTGATCACATCAACCTGATCGGTATGGCAGGCTTGAATCCACTGCGCGGCCCGAATCTCGATGAATTCGGGCCTCGCTTCCCCGATATGTCAGCAGTCTATGACGCCGAACTCGGTTCCCGAGCGAAACAAGTGGCAGCAGAGGAAGAGGTCCCGATGCACGAGGGCGTCTATATCTGCTTGGCGGGACCCAGTTACGAGACGATGGCCGACCTGGGTTTCTTGCGCACGATCGGAGCGGATGCCGTGGGAATGTCTACCGTCCCGGAAGCCACAGTGGCTCGGCACGGTGGCACACGCGTTCTCGGGCTCTCCGGCATCACGAACGTTCTGCCCCCGCCGGGCGGACCGGTAGTAGAGACGGATCATGAAGAAGTCTTAGCAGCGGGGGAGAAACTGACGCCACGGCTGGAGGCGATCATCCGTGGCGTGCTGAAAGCGCAATGAAGATCCTTCTCCGATGGCTAATTGACCACGTATGGCTCTTCTACGTTGCTTGTGCCATCGGGGTCCTGGTTTACCTGGTGCGTGCGCTTGCGGCTCAGCGAGAGCAGAGTCTGGCGATGTTCACTCTCGAACACGAGACCGCGACAGCTCGCGCCGTGAAGGCGTGGGCTATGGTCTTCCTGTTTGTGGCTCTCTCTCTTCTCATCTTCATTGGCACGAGGTTCGTGCTGGCGAGTTATCCGGAATATGACCCCTCTTTCCCTCTTCCCACGCCGACGCCGCGCTCTGGTGTGAGCCCTCCCACGCCGAGCGCCACATCGACGGTATCGGATCTGATGACGATGCCGACGCTCGGGGCCGAAACCGCCACACCAGCGACTCCGATGACGAGCCCGCCAAACCCAACGGCTCCGCCGACGTCGGCACCAAGCCCAACGCCGTCGCCTACACCACCTGCGACCGCGGTAGGGGAAGGACCCCTGTCCGGTTCGGTGAGCGTTCAGTTCGGTGACTTTGGTGCACTCGTCGGATGGGAGCTATCCTCGGGCCAGGTTACCGTAGGCGAGCCGCTCATACTGACGCTCTACTGGCAGGGACTGGAGGGAAACGCCCCGACTAATTACACCGTCTTCACCCACCTGATATCACACGACGGCGAACTCATCGCTCAGCACGACAGCCCTCCCGCCGGGGGAACGAGGAATACCACTGAGTGGAGCGCAGGAGAGACGGTCAAGGACACTCACCAACTATCGTTCAGGTCTGGAGCCGCTGAGCACACAGGTCCGGCAAGCATTGTCGTCGGCCTGTATGATCCTCAGAACGTGGGCGATCGGGTGATGACCGGCGAGGGGCAGGATCGCGCCGTGCTCCCCGTTACCGTCAGCGTGATCCCTCGATAGAACCGCTTCACTGTACAGAAGCTGTGCAACCAGACATAGAGAGAAGCCCGCTCTCGCGAGAGCGGGCTTTGGGTTCTTTGAGGGGAAGCCTACCACCAGGGCAAGAAGAACGTTTGAGTGGTTGCCTCCAAACGGCCGTGCGTTGCAGTCACGTCGATGATGACACGTTTGCCGGGAGGTGTGGGGAGAATGTCAAAACGTTCCTTCGTGAACCCACTCTCATTCGTGGCGTTGAGATCGAGGACTTGACGCCTCGACGGATAGCGGACCGTCGCGGTCACAGCGATCCCCTCCAGAGAACGCTGCTGCTGGTCGCTCACGTAGACGTAGAGTGTTTGGGTTCCCTTTCGGCCGGTCACGGTGGCCCTTACGGAGGCGCTCACTTTCAACCCGGTCACCACGCGATCAGAAGAGGTACCGTCCTCGCCGGGGGCATAGGCACCGGAGGCAGACTCACCGGGCCTACCAGAAGGGGGAACAGGTTCGTCATAGTCACCGGGGAGACCAAATTCCTCGATGTAGACCTCACCCAGGTTGGCTAACCGCATCTGAGGTCCCACGCGGTTCTCGGGATGCCATTCCATACGTCCTCGCTGGAAATACTGAACGATGCGCCCACCCTCGTACATAAACTCAGAGCGTGGATAACCGAAGATGTCAAGCCCGCCGTTCTCGCGGTAGTAGTCCAGAAAGGCGTAGGAGACGACGTGCTGGGTCTCAGGGAAATAACGATGCAGCGGTCCACTGGCCGCGGAGACTTGTGCTGGCTGAGCGGGAGGGAAGCTGTATCCTAATTCGTCGACCAACAACCCGAGCTGCACCTGGTGGGGCGGCGAATTGCCTGGATGCCACTCCATGCGAGTCCGTTGGAAGTACTGGACCCGCAAGCCATCGTGAGTTGGATCATCGAAAGCTTCCGTAAGAGGATAGCCGAATAGCTGCAGGCCGCCCCGGGTATTGAAGAACTCCAGAAACTCTCCACATACCCAGTGCCCCGTTTCGCTGAAGTACTCACAATCCCTTTCAGCGACCTGAGGGTTTTTAGCTCCTACGGCAACGGTGAGCAGGACTGCTGCTAGGCCTAACGTCAGAAGAAGGCGCGTTCTCTTCATCCCAACTCCCTTTAGCTTTGCACAAGAACAAGTGATATTCTATAGGGAGTCCATACATAAGTCAATCGGAGGTCCCGCGACGACAGGAGTAAGGGTTCTTGGCAACAAAAAGGAAAGGCGTAGTTGTGCGAGTGCCCCCGTTGGGATATAATGAACGCTGATCTCGTGACCAGAACTGGACAGAGGACCAACTAGCGTGAAAACGATCGTTCTAGCCTTTGAGCCGGATACCCTATCCAACGAGCAGGTAGATCAGGTACGGCAGCTGGCGCCAGACGACTGGCGGGTCGTCGTGACGCGAGATCGTGACAAGTTGAGGGCCTTGATGGACGACGTCGAGATTGCAGCGGGCTGGTTTCCCGCAGACATGCTTTCTCAAGTGCCGGGACTACGCTGGTACCAGCAGTGGTCCGCAGGTGCCGATTGGCTACTGAGCCATCCGGAGGCTGTCGAGGCCGACTTTGTGCTGACGAATACCTCCGGCATCCACGCCATTCAGATCACTGAGCACGTCTTCGCCTTCCTCCTCGCCTTCGCCCGGGAGCTGCCTCAAGCAATAAGGGCGCAGGAGCGCCGCCAGTGGATTCCTGTACAAGAGCACGAGCAGCTCTTCGAACTGGCGAACAAGACCCTGCTGCTGATCGGCGTTGGCGCCATCGGCGAGAGAACTGCTCAAGTTGCCAAGGCTCTGGCTATGGATGTGCTGGGGGTCCGGCGTGATCCAACAGTTGGTGCGCCCGGTGTGGATACTATGTTCGGTCCCGACCAGTTGAGCGATGTGCTGCCGCGAGCGGATTTCGTCGTGGTCACCGTTCCTCTCACCAAGGCAACGAGAGGGATGATCGCTGAAGACGAACTGCAGGCTATGAAGGAGACAGCCATTATCATCAACGTCGGTCGCGGCGGAACGATCGACGAAGGAGCTCTAGTAGAGGCCCTGCGAGAAGGATGGATCGCGGGCGCGGGGTTGGACGTTTTCGAGACCGAGCCGCTGCCGGAGAGCTCTCCGCTCTGGGAACTGGACGGCGTCATCATCAGCTCTCACTATGCCGGCGTGACGCCTCACTACCACGAGCGCGCCCTCGAGGTCTTCTTGGACAATCTGAAACGCTATACAGCGGGCAAGCCGCTGCGGAATGTCGTTGACAAAGAACGTGGATACTGACAGAGAGGAGAGGATGGAATACCGTCGCTTCGGAAGGTTGGACTGGGAAGTCTCAGCACTGGGATTCGGCTGCATGCGATTGCCGACGACAAACGGGAACGAGGCTATCGATGAAGAAGAAGCAGCCAGGATGCTCCGCTATGCCATCGACCATGGCGTGAACTACATCGATACAGCGTATCCTTACCACGGGGGGAACAGCGAGCCATTTGTGGGGCGGGTGCTGCAGGACGGCTATCGCGAGAAGGTGAGACTGGCGACCAAGCTGCCCTCCTGGAAGATCGAGGAGCCGGAGGATTTTGACAAGTACTTGAACGAGCAGCTCGAGAGACTCCAGACGGACCACATTGACTTCTACCTCCTTCATGCTCTACGGGAGAAGTGGTGGCGGAAGCTGAACGACCTAAGCGTGCTCGATTGGGCCGAAAGCGCAAAAACTGATGGACGAATCGGTCACCTGGGTTTCTCATTTCACGACGAGTACGACGTCTTTGAGGAAATCGTCGACGCTTACGACTGGGCCTTCTGCCAGATCCAGTACAACTACATGGATATCGACACCCAGGCCGGCACCAAGGGCCTCGAATACGCCGCGTCAAAAGGGTTGGCGGTCGTGATTATGGAACCCATACTAGGTGGACGCCTGGTCGACCCGCCTGAAAGAATAGAGGCACTTTGGGGCGAAGCCCCGACGCAGCGCGCGGCGGCCGATTGGGCTTTGCAGTGGTTGTGGCACAAGCCGGAGGTCTCGGTGGTCCTCAGCGGGATGAGCACTATGGAGCACGTGGAAGAGAACGTCGCCAGCGCCGATGCATCGGGCATCGGCCTGCTAACCGACGAAGAGCTCGCCATCGTGGAGCGGGTGCGCGAGGCCTACGAAGAACTGTGCCCGATACCTTGTACGCAGTGCAAGTACTGTATGCCCTGTCCACACGGCGTGGACATCCCGCGGAACTTCGACATCTACAACCAGGGGGCTATGTACGAGAAGCCAGATCATGCCCGGCGGTCCTATGGCTTCGTGGATGAGGAGAATCGGGCGAACGCCTGCATTGCCTGTCACGAGTGCGAGGACCAGTGCCCGCAGATGATTCCCATCAGCGACTGGATGGTGCACGTCCACGAGGTGCTCGGAGAGGACGCACCCTATGTTTGCGACCTCCCCTGAACAAAGGGAGACCGTCTTCGGCCAGTATGAAGAGAGAGGCGGCGAGCATCCGGGATGAATACGGCCAGGGGATCCCAGCCCACCGACGACAGGACGAGGAGGAGACAATGCTAGAGGATCTGATTCGCAACAACCGCAGCTACCGCCGGTTCAAGCAGGAAACATCTGTGAGGATGGAGACGCTTCGCGCACTGGTGAATCTGGCCCGCTTATCAGCTTCGGGATCCAACCTGCAGCCGCTCAAGTACGTTCTTGTTGCCGATCCAGAAACGAACGCGAAGGTATTCCCTCATACGCGCTGGGCGGGCTATCTGAACGACTGGGATGGTCCCGTCGAAGGAGAGCGGCCAGCTGCGTACATTGTTATCCTGGGCGACACAGATATCCGGCCGTCCTTCGGATGCGATCACGGTATCGCCGCTCAGTCCATCATGCTGGGCGCGACGGAACGAGGACTGGGCGGGTGCATGTTAGGCGCTCTCGATCGGCGCGGCCTTCGCGAGGTGCTCGACATCCCGGAGCGCTACGAGATTCTCCTCGCGCTGGCTCTAGGGGAGCCGGACGAGACCGTGGAGCTGGAGGAAGTGGGCCCAAGCGGCGATATCAAGTACTATCGAGATGACGACAGCGTGCATCACGTGCCCAAGCGCTCCCGTGAGGAGATCATCCTCCAGGAATGGGCGGCGTAGGCAGCTCCGGCACCGGATTGCACCGCTTCCAAGATGACTGAGGGAGGCGCTCAGGTCCCCATCCCCAGGTTCTGCTTCTGTCGTCCCTGCCCCAGAGACCTTGCTCGACTCGCTCGGAGAACCTCTGGGCGGAAGAGGGACTGGCTGGGGTGCCACCTGGGCGGAAGGGTCTGCCTAGACTTGAGGGGTGACGATGGATGACGCGGCATCTATTCTGATCGTCGACAGCAATGCGGGCTTTGCCAGGATGCTCAAGGAGAGCCTGGAACAAGCCGGAGACTATGAGGCCACTGTGGCCGGCACTGGACGGGAGGCATTGACGATCGCGTCGGAGACATCCTTCGACTTGGCTATTGTGGATCTGGGCATCGATCCTTTGGGCAACCTGGACGGCGAGACCGTTGCGCGCCGGTTGCGCGCAGGACAGAGCGGTCTCCGCTTGATGCTGATACCGCTGGAGGGAGACACCCTTCCAGAGGAACTGGGCGACTTGGATGTCCAGGGAACGCTATCGAAGCCCTTCTTCCTTCCCGATCTACCCGAGCTACTCGACGACGCCCTAACGAGACCTCTCAAGAAAGAGGGAGAGCAGCTCCAGGTTCCCGAGCCGGATGCGCAAGAGATGGAGCCAGCGGTCGGTGGCGCGCCAGAGGAGGCTTCATACACGTTCTCTCCCCGAGCCGATCGCGAGCTAGAGGTTCTGGCGCGGGACATCAACGCCGATGCGGTGCTCGTAACCCGCGCGGGGCACGTGCTGGCTGGCGCCGGGCAGCTCAGCTCGGAGAATCTGCAGGCGTTGGCCGACACTATCTCTCAGGCTTATCACCTCTCGCGAAAGACGGCAGCTGTCCTGGGTCGAGAGCAGACGCACTTCGAGCAGAGCGTGGAGAGTGACGAGTATATGCTCTATTCGCTAAGCATCGCCGGGGAGATGCTTCTTTCCGCAGTTTTACCACCGGACGTGACGTTGGGACTCCTCCGTCATCAGATGAAACGGGCCGCGAGACGCCTGCACGGCCTCGTGGAGGAATAGGGTGTCCCGGTTGAGAGCAACTGCGCCCATCGACTCGCAGAGGAAGCGTCCAGAGAAGCTGCCCCATCGCAAGCAGCGCGGGCGGTACCTGCACGCCTAGAGGATTTCGGAGTACTATGTCTGAGGAGACGAGACTGGTTCTGATCGACGGCCACGCACTCGCGTATCGTGCTTACCATGCTCTGCCGGATGACCTCACCACGTCGAAGGGCGAGCTCACGAACGCGGTCTACGGGTTCACCTCGATGCTCCTCAAGGTCCTGGAGGACGAGGAACCGACCCACATCGCTGTAACCTTTGACAAAGGCCCTACTTTCCGACACGAGATATTCAAGGAGTACAAGGCGCATCGGGCCAAGATGCCGGATGAGCTGCGCACTCAGATGAGCCGGGTTCGGCGGGTTGTCGAGACGCTTGACATCCCGATTTACGAGCAGGAGGGGTACGAAGCTGATGACGTCCTCGGCACGTTGGCCAGACAAGCGGAAGCACGAGACGTCAACACGCTCATTGTAACCGGCGACATGGACCTTCTCCAGCTGGTGGACGAGCACATCCGGGTGCTCACCTCGCGCTGGCGTTTCTCCGACACCGTGATCTATGACGTCGAGCGCGTCAAAGAACGATACGAGGGCCTGGAGCCCGGTCACCTGGTGGACTACAAGGCGCTGATGGGCGACAAATCGGACAATATCCCCGGGGTCTATGGCGTGGGCGAGAAGACGGCCACGAAGCTGCTCAAGAAATACGGCTCACTGGACGAGATCTACGAACACCTGGATGACGTCTCGACCCGGTTCCGAAACAGGCTGGAAGAAGGACGCGCGGAGGCGTTTCTCAGCCGCCGGCTGGCCAGGATTGTTCGCGATGCTCCCGTCACGCTCGATCTCGAGGCATGTCGAGTGAGGACATTTGAGTACGACGAGGTTCTAGATCTGTTTCACGAGTTGGAGTTCAAGTCCCTCATCGAGCGGCTGCCCGAGCCCCGTTCCCTGCAGCCGCCCGGCGTGGCGCATCAGCTGAGCATGTTTGGCGAGGAAGAACTGGAACCCGAGGAGGCGGCACCCGCCGTCGAGGAAGTGGCACAGTACGAGGTCATTGCAGACGAGGAAGGGCTGGATCGCCTGATCACCCAGCTGGAGGACGCAACGAAGCTGACCATCGACACCGAGACAACGAGCGTCGATCCGATGGAGGCTCAGCTGGTCGGCATTGCCCTGACCGACGAAGCAGAGCGAGGCTACTACCTTCCCGTTCGCGCGCCCCTTGGCGACCCGCAGCTGCCGGCACGCACGGCGATAGAGAGACTGCGCCCCCTGCTCGGAACGGTGGAGATCCCAAAGCAGGGACACAATATCAAGTATGACCTGATCGTTCTGGAACGCTGCGGCTGCACTGTCGGGAATCCAGTCTTCGATACGATGATCGCCGAATGGCTCATTGACCCCTCATCCCAGAGCTTGGGGCTCAAGGACCTCGCCTGGACGCGCCTTCACGAACGGATGACACCAATCACCGACCTGATTGGCACGGGGAGAAATCAACTGACGATGCGTCAAGTGCCCGTCAGGCGAGCGGCGCCCTACGCATGTGCGGACGTCGATATGACCCATCGTCTGGGATCAGTCCTGGAGTCGGAACTGAAGGAGAAGGAACTCTGGTCGCTCTTCACCGACGTTGAGATGCCTTTGGTTCCGGTCCTCGCGGCGATGGAGCAAGTCGGGGTCGGATTTGACGTCAAGCAGCTCGAGCGGATGTCCCGGAGACTTGCAGAGCGCCTCGGCGAGATCGAAGCCGAGATTCACGAGAGGGTGGGCTATACGTTCAACGTGAATTCGCCGCAGCAGCTCTCTGACGCTCTATTCAAGAAGATGGGACTGCCCTCGGAGGGTGTGCGCCGCACGAAGACGGGTCACTACTCGACAGCGGCCAGCGTGCTCGAACCACTGCAGCGTAGGTACCAGGTCGTGGAACGGGTTCTGGAGTATCGGTCGCTGTCGAAACTGAAATCGACGTACGTCGACGCCCTTCCGCGGATGATCCACCCGGACACGGGACGGCTTCATACCTCATACAACCAGACCGGCACAGTGACTGGGCGCCTCAGCTCCAGTGATCCCAATCTGCAGAACATCCCGATCCGCAGCGAACTTGGGCGGCACGTACGTCGTGCTTTCGTCGCCAAGGAGGGTTGGAAGCTCATCGCCGCTGATTACTCTCAGGTAGAACTGCGCGTCATGGCTCACGTCTCTGGCGACGAGGGGTTGTTAGGAGCCTTTGCTCGCGGCGAAGACATCCACGCCAGTACCGCCGCAGCGATCCTGGAGATACCCCTGGAAGAGGTTACCCCAAACCAGCGTCGCTTGGCGAAATCGGTCAACTTCGGTCTATCCTACGGACAGACGGCTTACGGGTTGGCGCAAGCCACAGGACTGACTCAGCCGGAGGCGGAGGATTTCATCGCGAGGTACTTCGAGCGTTTCCCCGGCGTTCGTCGGTACATTGAGCGCACCAAGGTGGTGGCCGCGCGCCAAGGATACGTGGAGACGTTGTTGGGCAGGCGGCGCTACTTCCCAGAGCTACAGCCCGGCAGCAAGGCGTCCCACTATGCCCGGCAGGCGGCCGAACGCATGGCAATCAACGCACCGATCCAGGGGACGGCTGCGGACATCATCAAGATCGCGATGATTGACCTCTATGAAACGCTGGAAGAGCGGGGATTCCAGTCTCGTATCATCCTGCAGGTACACGATGAGCTGATCGTCGAAGCGCCGGAGGATGAAGTGGACCAAGTGAGCGCGCTCATGTGCGAGACCATGGAGGACGCCTTTGACCTGGATGCTCCACTGGAGGTCGACCTGAAGATAGGGCAGAACTGGGAAGAGATGGAACCGGTGACGATTCAGGGATGACCGTGTCCTTCGAGACGCCTATCAAGTCTGACGTGCACGGCTCTCTAGACTATGACGAGGCCATTGTTTTGGCGAGCGAGCCGACGTGGCCTGAACCCGATGATACGACGAGGAGGAAGAATGCCTGATTTAGCAGACGTGAAACGAACGCTCAAGAACCTATCCGCATCGACGGATCGCGAGAAGCTGAAGGATATGGATGCAACGATCTTGTTTGACATCAAGGGCGAGGACGGCGGACTGTGGACTGTGGACATAGACCACGGTGCCATTAGCGTCGAAGAAGGCGAGTCTGAGTCCGCCGACGTGACGGTCGAGGCCACGAGCGACGATCTCGTCGCACTGATCAATGGCGACCTGAACGCTATGGCTGCCTTCATGCAGGGCCGCCTCAAGGTCAAGGGCGATATGTCCGTGGCCATGAAGATGCAGAGGCTTTTCAGCTGAACGCCCGTCGTTTGGGTCGAGGATCGGTATGCTGCCCGGGCCGCGCGCACAGAGTGGCACCGTCTTGGCTCGGGATTGAGCGGAGCCCGATCGTGAAGAAGCGATACAGAAGCGGAGATAACATTGAGCACGCAGACGAAACTGGATCCGACGGCGTGTAGAGCCGACTTCCCTATCCTGCAGCGAGAGATCCACGGCAAGCCTCTGGCCTATCTCGACAACGCGGCCTCAACGCAGAAGCCAGAGGCAGTCATTGGAGCCATCGCTGACTTCTACAGGAATCGGTACGCGAACATACACCGCGGCGTGCATACTCTGAGTGAGGAGTCCACGGTTGCCTACGAAGCTGCACGGGACAAGGTTGCGGCGCTGATCAACGCTCCAGATCGGCGGGGCGTGGTCTTCACGCGGAACGCCACAGAAGCGATCAATCTGGTGGCCTGGAGCTGGGGCAGGACCGAGATAACGTCTGGGGATCGCATCGTCGTCACCGAGATGGAGCATCACAGCAACCTGGTGCCGTGGCAGCGGGTCGCCGAGGAGACCGGTGCTGAGTTGGCCTACATACCTGTCACGGAAGACGGTCTTCTTGACCTGACGTCGCTCGAGCGTCTGCTGGAAGGCCCGGTCAGGCTGGTGGCTTTCACCCACATCTCCAACGTCCTGGGCACGGTTAACCCTGCCGAGGAGATCATCGCGCAGGCGCACGCGGCAGGAGCCCACGTGTTAGTCGACGCGGCACAGAGCGTGCCGCATATGCCAGTGGACGTCGAGGCGTTGGCACCCGATTTCCTGGTTTTCTCGGGGCACAAGATGTGCGGACCGACAGGCATCGGTGCTCTCTATGCGAGACCAGAGCACCTAGAGTCAATGCCCCCCTTCCTTGCCGGCGGCGGTATGATCCAACGGGTCGAGCGCGGCGGGGCAACATGGGCCGATCTGCCAGGGAAGTTCGAAGCGGGAACGCCGGCCATCGCGGAGGCGGTGGGACTGGGGGCAGCGGTCGACTACCTGCGGAGCAAAGGGCTGGAAGCCATCTGGGAACACGAGCGGTCGCTGGCCGCCTACGGCATGGAACGGCTGAAGGATACACCGGGCGTGCACGTCGTCGGCCCTCCGGCGAACAGCCGCAGCGGCGTCCTCGCGTTCACCGTGGAATCGATCCACCCCCACGACCTGGCTCAGATCTTGGATTCGGAAGGCGTGGCCATTCGCGCTGGCTATCACTGTGCCCATCCTCTTCATCAGCGCTTCAACTGGCCTCCCACGGCGCGAGCCAGCTTCTACCTTTACAACAGAAAGGATGAGGTAGATCGACTGGTCGCGGGCATTCGAAAAGCGCAGGAGCTCTTCGGTAGTGCGCTCAGGCGAGGATGAAGACGCGGCCTATTCGCCGTAGACGCCGTGGAGCGGAGAAAGCGCTGAATGCCTGGTCTTGCCGTCCCCGCTGATAGCGAAGGCAGGATAGGGACGAGCAGATACGGAGAGTTAGCGGAGAATCATGACATCAGATCTATATCGCGAGCAGATACTCGACCACTATGGCAACCCGCGGAACGAGGGAACGCTTGAAAGCCCTGACCTATCGAATGAGCGACAGAACCCCGTCTGTGGGGACGTGATACGGATCGACGTCAGGTTGGAGGATGGACGGGTGAGCGAGGCCCGGTTCAGCGGGCAGGGCTGCGTGATCAGCATGGCTTCGGGCTCGATGTTCACGGAGGCGATCCAAGGAAAAAGCATCGCCGAACTCAAGGCGATGGATGATGAGGATATCTTCGACATGCTGGGCGTCGATCTAGGGCCGTCGCGAGCCAACTGTGGGGTCCTCCCGTTGAGAGCACTGCAGGAGGCGTTGTCTGACTGGGAGGCTGAACCGGACCGCGGCTAAGCCGACCAGGTCTGGAGAACCTACACCTTCCGTCCTATCGTCTCGACGAGTTTGACCGGCAGTTGGTCTCGATTCTCTTCCGTCACTCTGACGAGAGCGAGGGGACAGCTAGCGAGTTTGCGGGAGACCGCAAGTGCCAGCTCAGGGCGCACCACCAGAAGAGCTAGCGCATAGTCGCCATCTCGGGCGATGTCTAGGCCAATTGCCCAGCCCCGACCCCGCTCCACCTCCAATGGGCCGATCTCATCCACCACGAGCAGATCACAGGGGGTTGCTCGAGATAAGATCTCTCTGCCCCACTTGAGGGTCTGCGGATCGAACCGAAAGCGCCCCTGGGTGACCGTCGGGCCTTCCCGCGAGGTCTGCGTCAGGCGGCGACGACGACCACTAGCGACGTCGAGTACGTCGCGCGCGCCATCGAGTGACAGCGTAACGACGCCTGCGCACCGATAGCCTCTCTTGCCTGCCAGTGCAGCGGTCCTGCGGCAGACGGTGCTCTTGCCCGCGCCCCGCTCTCCAGTGAGAACGACGATGCGGCTCATCTCATTCCTGGTGTCCCGGGATCGGGCCAAAAGTCGCCTCAATCTCATGCGGCTCGAAGACCTTCAACATGCACGCCCACCACGTCAGATCACCAGGCTTTCGATACTCCCACCAGAGAACGTCGGGCCAGAAGTGGCGCCAACGCCAGAGCGACGGCACCCGCTCCCAACCATAGTCTTGGGCCAGAGCTGTGAGATCGACGTAGTAGCCAGTCGGGATCTGCTCTGCTGGAGCACCGCCCTCAACCTCAGCCCGCCCGCCCTCGTATCGAGCATGGAGATCCCACGGCAGGTCCCGCAGGGGCTCTCCCAGGCTCCCGTCCTGACGGCTTGCGCGGAGGAAGACGCGCCAGTAGGTAGCGTTGCCGATTTCCTCGCGCACGAGCGCGATCCTCGGCTCGCCCTGCTCGTAGGGCTCTTGATCCAGCGCGAAGGCCCGACCACAGAGATGCCAACTGCGACGCGAATGGCCCGAGGGGGGCGAATAGGTCTTAGGCAGCCAGGCGCTCTCCAAATGAGCCAGGTAGTCCCATCCCGTCTCCTCTTCAACGCGCTGGCGGAGAGCATTGAAGCTGTCGTTAACCTCGTCGGACAGCGAAGGGGCGCCCTTCTCCACACTCACGCCGGGGAGTGAGATCAACTCACACGGAACGCCTTCGGTCGGCGTGGGCTGCACGACCTCAGCGTAAAGCGAGAGTGATTGACGCCCCCCGCTACCGCCGGCCTCGACCTCTTGAGCCCGCGCCACGACCCGGGGCGAGATGGGGGAATCGGACCAGACGATGTCATCCAGCAAACCATCGGCCCTGTAGACCTCGTGAAACAGAGCCCAATCTGTCATGCTGGCAGCCACCAGATGGCTGCGTCCGCTTCGGGCTCGAACGTAGAGCAGGCTCCGGCCGTCAGGCGCCCAGGCTGGAGCATCGCCGGTGCCGAAGAATTCCGTTTGCGTCTGATCAGCCGTCAAGGTTTCCCAATCAAAGGAAGCCACCTGGACCGAGGTCTGGCCCTCCGGCCCGCTGACGTAGGCAAGACGCGAGCCGTCGGCAGACCAGGCTGCTCTGTCCTCGTCGATGTCCGGACTCTGTGTGACGTTCACGACAAGGCTCTGATCTTGCGATGCGTGTAGATAGATGTCCTTGCTGCCATCACGCCAGGAGGTGAAGGCCAGGGCTTGACCATCCGGGGCCCACGCGGGGGAAAAGTCAGCGGCCGGGTGCGTGGTGATCGGGCGGAGTTGTTCTCCGGAGGTGCTCATGACGTAGATATCGAGATTACCGTCTCGGTACGTTTCAAAAGCCAGCCACTCACCATCAGGAGACCAGCTGGGATTTGCATCAAATCCGGGGTCGTGGGTCAACCTGATGAGGGCGCCGCTTGCCAGGTCCAGAAGATAAACGTCCCAGTTGCCAGCACGGTTGGAGGCGAAGGCGATGTAGTCACCATCCGGGGACCAGGCAGGCGAGCGATCCTCGGCCGGGTGGTGAGTAAGGCGCAAGAGCTCACGTGTCTCCTGATTGAGGACGTAGATGTCGGCGTTGCCGCTGCGCCGTAGACTGAAGGCGATACCTCCACCGCTACCAAGCACTGTGGGGGTGGGCCCAGGGGCAGGAGTAGGTTCAGAGGGGGCTGCAGGCACCACCTGGAGCTGTACGGGCTCTGCCAGATCGGGCATCTGCACGACCTGGTGAACCGCGACGCCTATGAGCACCAACAGGAGAACGTGACCCAGGGCTAGGAGCAGCAGCAATCGAACGCTCCGCGGCTGCAGCGTGACCGGTTGCCCGACCACGTTTGGCCTCAGCAGCCAACGCACGGCGTAGACGATGCTCCTCAACAGCCGCCAAAGCGCCCCTCCCCGCTTCTCCCCCGCCTCAGCTCTGAGTTGGTGAGTCTGCTCCTGTTCTCTTTCTACGTCGATCATCGGTCATAAAGTATAACGGGGTAGAGATGCTTGTCAAGATTAGACGATCGGCTATACTTCACACTGCGCAAGGCGTGAAGCATACCCCCGTCAGGACCCGCCACATCTTGTGCTTCCGTCTTATCCTCCTAGAGCTGAGACGCCAGTAACGTCATGAAGAGAAGAAACGGCAGTATCAGAGCAGAACCCACAGAATACCACGTCTTTGTCGTCTCCGATGGCAGCGGAGCAACAGCCGAGCAAATCGTGCACGCCGCATTGACCCAGTTCAAGGGCGCGACGGTGGCGATTGAGCGCCGCTCAAAGGTACGTAGTGTGGAACGGATCCGTCAGGTGGTGAAGGAAGCAGCCGAGACCGAGGGTTGCATCATCCACACGTTCGTGCTGGACCAGCTCCGGGAGGAGATGCTGCGGATGGGACGACTGCACAACGTGGAGACGATCGATGTGATGGGTCCCTTATTGGCACGGCTCTCACAGCAGCTCTCGGTCTCGCCGGCCAAGAAGCCAGGACTCTTTCGCGAGCTGAATGAGGCGTACTTCCGCCGCATCGAGACTATGGAGTTCGCGTTCCACCACGACGATGGAAGGCGAGCCCATGAGCTGGACAAGGCGGAGATTGTCCTGGTGGGCGTCTCGAGAACATTCAAGACGCCACTGAGTATCTACCTTGCCTTCAAGGGATGGTTCGTGGCAAACGTGCCGATCATCTGGGAGAAGAACCTTCCGCCAAAGCTTGCGAAGATACCTCCCCAGCGCGTCTTCGGATTGACGATTGATCCCGCCCGGTTGACTGAGCTTCGGCAGGTACGGGAGAAGCGCTGGGGCACAGTCCTGGGTGAGTATGCCGACCCGGCGTTCGTACGTCGCGAGACGGCTTATGCCGCCGATGTATTTGAGGGCCATCCCGGATGGCGCACCATTAACGTGACAGACAAGCCCATCGAGGAGATCGCTTCGGAGATCGTGGCCCTCATTGAAGATGACGAGTCGTAGAGGGCATGGACGATGGGCGTTGAAAGACGGTCTTGACGCAGCATATCATCCTTCTGCAGAAACCAATCTATGGCAAAAGTAACCCCACTTCGCAAGCAGTATCTGGAGATCAAGTCAAAGCACCCCGATGCGATCGTGTTCTTCCAGCTGGGGGATTTCTACGAAGCATTTGACGACGACGCAAAGACTGTTGCCGATGAACTGGACGTCGTCCTCACGTCCCGGCCCGTTGCCAAGAAGCAGCGCATTCCTATGGCGGGTGTGCCCTGCCACGCCGTGGAGGGATATGTCTCTCGGCTGATCGAGAAGGGATATCGCGTGGCCATTGCTGATCAGGTGGATGATACGACGAGCAGCGGGCTCGTGGTGCGTCAGGTCAGCCGCGTCGTTACCCCGGGAACGGTCGTCGAACCGGCGCTTCTGGAGGAAAAACGAGCTAACTACCTAGCCGCGGTGGTCACCAACGAGAACCGAGCCGGCTTAGCCTACGTCGATATCACCACCGGGGAGTTCCTCACCACTCAGATCGAGAAGAGCGAGGTGGAACAGGAGCTGGCTCGCATCCAGCCACGAGAGTGCCTGGTGCCAGAGCAGGAGTCGTGGAAAGAGACGGATGGTGCAGCGGAGAACAGAAGAAGCAGAGGCTTGACGCCCTACTTTGAGCGGCTGGGACAGGGCACGCACGTCACACCACTGCAAGCCTACCGCTTCGAATTGGGGACGGCGCGCCAGGGAATCAAGGATCATTTTGACGTAGCGACGTTGGATGGGTTTGGGTGTTCGGGGCAGCCCCTAGCGATTCGCGCGGCTGGCGCCATTCTCCACTACCTGCGGGAGACCCAGAGGAATGCGCTGAGGCAGATCGTCAGCCTCAGCACGTATGCCACCACCCGCTACATGCGGCTTGACGCCAATACCCGCCGCAATCTGGAGATCACCGAAACGATCCGCGACGGGAGCAAACACGGATCGCTCCTGGGCGTGCTCGATGAGACCCTCACTCCGATGGGCGGACGCCTTCTGCGGTCGCGCCTGGCACAGCCTCTGCTCGATCGACAGGAACTAGATGACCGTCTGGACAGGGTCGAGGCATTTTATGGAGAGACGATCCTGCGAGGCAAGGTTCGAGAGTTCCTCCGCGACGTACCCGATCTCGAGCGGTTGACCAACCGAATCTTGGGCGGCACGGCGACGCCAAGGGACCTGATCGGTATTCGCAACGCGCTGGAGGCCGTGCCGGAGCTGGTCGGCGTCCTGGAGGAAGCACGAAGCGAGAGCGAGTCGCCCTTGGACGGCATCCAGGAGTTTGCATCTCTCCTCGACCCTCACGACGACGTGGCGGGGCTGATACGATCGGCCATTGTGGACGATCCGCCAAGCAAGGTATCTACGGGAGGGGTGATCCAGCGCGGTTTCTCCGATGAGCTTGATGATCTGCTCCTCTCGGTGCACGAGGCGCGGGAATGGCTTGCCAGCCTGGAGAAGCGCGAACAGAAGCGAACGGGCATCAAGAGTCTTAAGGTGGGGCACAACAAGGTATACGGCTATTACATCGAAGTGACCAAGGCAAACCTAGACGCGGTGCCCGACACCTATACCCGGAAGCAGACGCTGACGAACTCGGAACGGTACATCATCCCTGAGCTTAAAGAGGTCGAGACGAAGATTCTAAGCGCCGAGGAGCGGCAGTCTGAGATAGAATCGCGGTTGTTCAGGGAGGTCTGTCAGCAGGTGGGAGCGAGAGCGCAGACCTTATTGGGTACTGCGCGCGGGCTGGCTCGCGTGGACGTGGCCGCGGCCCTGGCCGAAGTGGCTGTGAGCAATCGCTACGTGCGGCCCACTCTGACCGACGAGGACGCCCTGGAGATCGTCTCGGGGCGTCATCCCGTAGTCGAGAAGACGCAGAAAGACGAGCCGTTCACCCCCAACGACCTGCATTTGAATGACGAGGAACGGATTCTCATCATCACCGGGCCCAATATGGCGGGGAAGTCCGTCTATCTTCGCCAAGCCGCGCTCATCGTGCTCATGGCGCAGATCGGGAGCTTCGTGCCGGTCGACGAAGCGCGGATCGGGATCGTGGACAGGGTTTTTACTCGCATCGGGGCGCAGGACGAGGTAGCTTTCGGCCAATCCACCTTCATGGTGGAGATGGTGGAGACGGCCAATATCCTCAATCACGCCACCCCACGGAGCCTACTGATACTGGACGAGGTGGGGCGCGGCACGAGCACCTATGACGGCCTCTCAATCGCCTGGGCTGTCGTCGAGTATCTGCACAACCATCCCGAGCGGCGCGCTCGAACGCTCTTCGCTACGCACTATCACGAGTTGACGGAGATGGAAGAGCAACTGCCGGACGTCCGCAACTACAACCTGGCGGTGGTGGAGGAAGGGAAGCGGGTCATCTTCCTACACCGCGTCGAGCCCGGCGGAGCCGACCGTTCTTACGGGATCCACGTGGCCCAGCTAGCGGGTGTCCCGAAGCCCGTTATCCATCGAGCGGAGGAGTTGCTGACGCAGTTGGAGAGCGGCGAGTTCCGCCCTGGGACCGAGAAGCCGGAACCATACCAGCCGGTCCTCTTCGCCGATGAGCATCCGATCGTGGAGGCGCTGCAGGAGCTAGACGTTTCGGCGATGACGCCCCTAGAGGCGATCAACAAACTCTACGAACTCCAGAAGCGGACGCAGACATAACGTTCCCCCCACGCATCAACCCAGCCAAGACAGCGCCTGGACAGACGAGTACGCCCGGGTTGCGGGTACCCCCCAGCAAGACGACCGGTCAGCGGCGCCCCGTTCGCCCTGCAGCAAAGCAGAACGGCGTGGCGAAGGATGGTGGCGCCGCCAGAGAAGCCCGTGCAGCTATCGCGAGGAGACCCGGGGATCCAGAGCATCGCGAAGTGCGTCCCCCACCAGATTGACGGAGAGCACGGCCAGCATCATCACGCCGCTGGGAGCGAGACTGACCCAGGGCGCGCGGCGCAGGAGCTCGCGACCGGCGTCGATCATAGCCCCCCACTCCGGCGTCGGCGGCTGGGCCCCCAGCCCCAGGAAGCTGAGAGAGGTCGCCCTGAGGATAGCCCAGGCGACGTCCATCGTAACCAGCACCACCACAGACGCCGAGATGTTCGGCAAGACGTGTCGCAGGATGATGCGGTGATTTCGGCAGCCGATAGCCTGAGCTGCCTCGACGTATAGCTCCTCTTTGGTGCTGAGGACATTGCCACGCACAAGACGCACGTAACCGGGAATGCCGGCCAAGCCCACAGCGATAGCCACATTGACGAGACCCGGTCCCAGGATGTACACGATGCCCAGGGATAGAATCAAGCTGGGGAAAGCCAATACGACGTTACTCAGACCCATCACGAAGCGGTCGAAGAGGCCACCGTAGTATCCGCTGAGCAGTCCGAGCAAGAGGCCGGGCAATGCGGCGAGCAAAGCGGCCATAACACCGACCGACAGGGAGACACGGGCGCCGTAGAGGACACGGGTGAAGACGTCCCTGCCGAAAAGATCCGTGCCGAACAGGTGATCAAGCGATGGGGGAAGAAGCTGCTCATCGTAGTTCATGGCAAGGGGATCGTAGGGCGTCAACCACGGCGCCAGCAGCATGCTCAGGCCAAGGACCACCAGAAAGAGCAAGCTCATGAGACTAGCCGGCGAGTGACGATTCAGAGCCATCGCTGCCACCTCAACCACGGCGAATGCGTGGATCTAGCAGGCCGTAACTCATGTCAACGAGGAAATTGACAACAATATAGATGGTCGCTCCCAGGATGACGACCCCCTGTACAAGAGGATAGTCCTTCCAGGAAATGGCGTCGACCACTAGACGTCCGAGACCGCGCCGGGAGAAGAGAGATTCCGTGACCACCGTGCCGCCGAGCAGAGCGCCAAACTGCAGCCCGATAATGGTGATAACCGGAATCAGAGCGTTGCGCAGAGCATGACGCCAGAGGATCACTCGCTCCCCCAACCCCTTAGCGCGCGCGACGGTGACGTAGTCTTGAGGCAACACCTCGAGCATCTGGGTTCGGACCAGGCGGGCGATGGTACCGACGGACGCCAGGCTGAGGACCAGAGAAGGCATCACCAGATGGCGCCAGCTACCCTGACCAGTGGCGGGAAGCCAGCCCAGTACCAGGCTGAACAGGAGGATGAACAACAAGCCGGAGAGCAGGATGGGTAGGGAGACGCCGAGCACCGCCACAGCAATGCACAGCTGGTCGATCCAGGACCCCTGATGAGTGGCAGCCAGCAGGCCGATGGAGATCCCGAGAACGACCGACAGCAAGGTGGCAGATGTGGCCAGCGCCAGCGTGTGAGGCAGCTGCTCGGCGATAACGTCCGCCACGGGTCGATGGCTGACCAGCGAGACGCCCAGGTCGCCCCGCATCAGGTCCCCAAGAAAGCTCAGGTACTGGATAGGCAAGGGATCATTCAAGCCGAGCTGCTCGCGGAGAGCGTCAATATCCTCAGCTGAGCCGCCGCCCTGAGAGATGAGCAGCGTAGCGGGGTCTCCCGGCAGCAGGCGGATGGCGAAGAACGTCAGGGTGATGACACCCCAGAGGACGAGGACCGTTGAGACCAAGCGGCGCAGTGTGAAGGTGAACATCTCTTCAATCTAGCGATATGCACGGAAACGCCGGGCGAGCCTTGAAGCGTGACGCAAGGCCCACCCGGCAGTGCTTTCCAGTTCAATCAGAGGGGAGACAAGCGTGACCGAGTTTCTATCGTCCAGCTACGTTGACCTCGTACAGCCACGGGAACCAGCCCTGCCTGTCGTAGCGCAGCCCCTCTATGTCAGCGGCAGCAGCGTTCAGATTCACGTAGTCGCGCGCAGGAAGAATCAGGGCCTGATCCATGATATGCTGCTGAATTTGGGCGTAGATCTCTCGACGTGCGGCCTCGCCCATCGTCTGTTTCCCCTCCTCCAACCAAGCATCCAACTGTGGATCGGAGACCTTCGACCAGTTAAACCCGCCGTCAACGTTGCTGGAATGGAAGGTTGTGCGCAGAATATCGGGGTCGCTGTTCGAGAAAAGGAAGGGCACCAGGTGATAGTTCCCCTCAGCCACGTCACCAAGAGCATTAGAGAAGGTGGTCTGGCGTGTCTCCACGCTGACGCCGATCTCATTGAACTGACTCTGGAGCATCTCCCCCACCTCAGGGATGTATCCCCAGCCCATTAGGATAGTCTCTAACTCCAGAGGCTGGCCGTCACGGTCGCGAATGCCGTCACCGTCGGTGTCGGTCCACCCTGCTTCGTCCAGCAGATCACCGGCTCTGCCGGGATCATAGGCGTACATGCCCTCGACAGTAGGATCGTAAGCAAACGTGGAGCGGTTCAACGGCCCGTAGGCCGGAGGAGAATAGGATTCAAAGACCGTCTCCACGATGGCAGGCCGGTCCACGGCATAGAGCAGCGCTTGTCGCACGCGTCGGTCATCCGTGGGGGCGCGCTGGGTATTCAGGAAGAATTGGAGCGGCTGACCAGGGATGGGAACATCCATCAACTGATAGTCTGGGTTCTCATCAAGCCGCACGGCGGACTGGGGTGGAATCTCACCCATAACGTCAGCCTCACCGGACTCCAGCGCCAAGACCCGAGTGGCTGGATCGGTGTAGAAGCGAAACGTAACCTCTTCCAGCTTAGGAGGTCCTTGATGGTCAAAGAAGGGAGGGGCCCAGTCGTAGTCCGGATTGCGGACCAGCGTCAGGTGATCTTTAGGCACGTATTCATCAAAGATAAAGGGGCCTGTGCCCACTTGATGGAACTGGTATTCGTCGCCCCAGGTCTCAACAGCCTCGGGAGAGACCATGGCTAGATAGACGGTGCTCAGAGAAGCAAGAAAGGGCGCGTAGGGCTCTTGGAAATGGACTCGTACGGTCATCTCGTCGACGATCTCGGTGCTTTCATAAGGACCGAGCATCCCCCGCGCTTTTCGCGACTTCGTCTCGGGATCAGCAATTCGGTCCAGGCTGAAGCGGACCGCCTCGGCCTCGAAAGGAGTGCCATCGTGAAATGTCACGCCCTCTCGCAGGTAGAACGTGTACGTCAGGCCATCGTCTGAGATCTCCCAATCCTCAGCCAGTCCAGGTACAAACTCCCCATCGGGGGTCAGCCAAACCAGGGGATCATAGACACTGGTGAGAGGGATTCCGAGCTCAGAAGACGCGTCTACGTGGGGATCGATGCCTGAAGGGGTTAGCGTGAGCCCATATACGATACTCCCTCCCGACGCTTGCGGCGATAGACTACACCCGGCACCGCCCATCACGATGAGCACCGACACGGTTATCATCAAGATCGGATAGCGCTTCACTGGATTTCCTTTCCGTTCGTCGTGATCGACATGAGAGGAGACACCAAGCACCCAAACCTTCAGCTAGGAAGAGGCGTGACGTGATCTCCATCCATCCCGGCCCGGGCGCACGATGCCCGGACAGGGCATCGATCCCAGATTATACCACGCATACTATGGTTGACAATCCCCCTCCCCGACGGTACAATGGCCTGTCATGCGAGAAGGCAACACTAAGTCAGTGGACCGCGACCGTCTTAGCATGCTCCTGGCGATGCTCATTCTTGGCAACACTGTATTCCAGTTTGTGGAGCTACCAGGACACGTCTACCGGTTCCAGGCTTTGGGCTCTCCCCTGGAGATACACGCCTCTGGCACCCTTCTGTTAGTCACACTGATGATAGGGCTCGCCAGCACCGGCACCAGCCTCATACTGCACGATCACCCACTCTTGCGGGAGCACCCTCACCGCACTGTCACGATCTCCTGGATTCTACCCGGGGTGATGGCTGGCCTTTCCGCCTACCTGTTATCTCTTGCTCCCACACCGCCCATCTGGCTCGGTGGACTGATCGTGTTCGGAGTGAGCATAGGACTGACGATATCGGCGGAACACGCCGCCGTCCACCCAGACGCACCGAACTACGGGGTAGCGCGGCTCGTGTTGAACGTTCTAGCCTACTTGATGGGCTTCGCACTCTTCGTCATCATCTACCAGACCCGCACCCGAAGCCTTGTGACCGGTACGCTGACGCTTTTCATCGCTACTCTTCTAGCTGTCGACCTACTGAGCGTCGCGAACGTTCGCATCCGACGTGTACTACCCTTTGCCGGTATCGTTGGCCTGATCATAGGTGAGAGCACGTGGGCGTTGAACTATTGGCAGGTCAGCGCCTGGGTAGCAGGACTGCTCCTGTTGCTCATCTTCTACATTTCTGTCAATGTAGCCCATCAACACCTGCTGGAGCGCTTGAGTCTGTCAACCCTCGTCGAGTTCACGGCCGTCACAGTGACCGTGCTGCTGGTAATCATGATCAAGGGACCTTAGCGAGGGGGGGCTGGGAGCGTGACGATCGTTCCAAAGAGCCCTTCAACCAATTGAGAGGAGAAGCTGTGAATCAAGAACAGACGACATTATCTAGCAAGCTGCCATCGCGTATCGAGCGGCTTGAGGAATTGGCGTACAATTTCTGGTGGAGTTGGCACCGCGAGGCCCGCGACCTTTTTAAGATGCTGGACTACACGTTGTGGCGCACGACCAGCCACAACCCCGTGCAGATGCTGCTGGAGGTGTCACCAGAGCGTCTGGAAGAGGTGGCCTCTGATCCGTTGTTCTTGCGCCACTATGACGCTGTTATGATGGCACTGGACGCGGATGTAAAGAACGGCCACCTCTGGTTCCCCAACCAGTATCCGGAGCTCACAGATCGGCCCGTGGCCTACTTCTCGGCCGAGTTCGGCCTGCACCGATCGCTGCCGATTTACTCGGGCGGGCTCGGTGTGCTGGCCGGCGACCACTGCAAGGAATCGAGCGACATCGGGCTGCCGTTTGTGGCTGTGGGCTTCCTGTACGAGATGGGCTACTTCCAGCAGCGCATCACGCCGGACGGCTGGCAGGAGGCCACCTATCCTCGTTTTGAGCCGCAAGAGGTGGCTATCCGGCAGGCCCTGTGCGAGGACGGAACCTGTCTCTTCGTCCCGGTGAACCTGAACAATGACATAGTGCACCTCAAGATCTGGCACGTCGAGGTGGGCCGGGCACACCTTTATCTCATGGACGCCGACAACGAACGGAACGCACCGTGGGAGAGGGAACTGACGCGACGGCTTTACGGCGGCGATCAGGAGATGCGCATACAGCAGGAGATCGTGCTCGGCATCGGCGGCATGAACGTCATCCGGGCGCTGGGGATCGAGCCGCTCGCCTATCATCTCAACGAAGGCCACTCTTCGTTCCTGGTGTTGGAGCGCGCTCGAGGTCTGGTAGAGGAAGGCAAGTCGTTCGAGGAAGCGCGCAGGCAGATCCAGGCGACGACGTTGTTCACGACCCACACGCCGGTGCCGGCAGGTCACGACGTCTTCCATTATCACCTCATCGACAAGTACTTCAACGCCTACTGGCCGAAGCTTGGTCTGAGCCGCACGGAGTTCCTGAGTCTGGGACACCACGAGGGTGGCCGGCAGGGCTTCAATATGACTGCCCTGGCAATGCGCATGTGTGGTCTGCGCAACGGGGTCAGCGAACTGCACGGCAGGGTTTCGCGCCGTATGTGGAGCTCGCTCTGGCCCGACAAGGGTGAGGAAGAGGTACCCATTGACTCCGTTACCAACGGTATCCACGTCCCCTCCTGGATTGGTGGAGCGACCTACCGCCTCTACCGGAAACACCTTGGTCCAGACTGGATCGAGAAGCACGACATTCGAGCGCTGTGGGAACGGATCCTCGACGTGCCGAACGAGGAGCTCTGGGACGCTCACGTCCATCTGAAGGGGAAGCTGATGACGTTTATGCGCGAGCGTTCGCGCATGAGGCGCATCGCGGGAGGGCTGACGCCGGAGCAGGTGCTCTGCTCGGGTACGTTCCTGGATCCTGATGCCCTCACCATCGGGTTCGCGCGGCGCTTCGCCACGTACAAGCGGGCCACCCTGTTGTTCCACGACCTGGACCGGCTGAAGCAGCTGCTCCACGATCGATATCGTCCGGTACAGTTTATCTTCTCGGGCAAGGCTCACCCGGCCGACGACGCCGGCAAGCGGCTGCTGCAACAGATCTACAACATTGCAAAGGACCCGTCCACAGGAGGACGCATTGCCTTCATCGAGGACTACGATATGCAGGTGGCGCGGTATATGGTTCAGGGCGTGGACGTCTGGCTCAACACACCGCGGCGCCCGTATGAGGCCAGCGGAACGAGCGGTCAGAAGGTGGCCCTCAACGGGATCCCCAATTTGAGCGTTCTGGACGGTTGGTGGGCCGAAGGGTACAACGGCGCCAACGGATGGGCCATCGCAACGAGAGAGCGCCACGACCATGCGGGGGCTCAGGATGCCGCCGATGCCGAGGAGCTTTACGCGCTTCTCGAGAACGAGGTGGTGCCGCTCTTCTACGAGCGCGATGCTGACGATGTACCTCGCGGCTGGGTGAGGGTGATGAAGGAGGCAATCCGAACCGCCGTCCCGGTCTTCTGCACGCGCCGTATGGTGAAGGAGTATACGGAGAAGTTCTACGTTCCGGCAGCGCGACGGACGGAAGAGTTGGAGTAGGACCCCGAGGCGAGAGTACGCCTAGGGCGAGAGTACGCCTGAGGCAGTAAGTCGTCTGAAGCGATGACGACCGAGGCCCCGATCTCTTGCGAGAGCCGGGGCCTCGGTTTGTCAACCAGGACCTCAGGCTTTCAGGTCACGAAAGAGCCTTCAGCTCCCTTCTGGTACACCATCCCGTTAGTCCTCCGCCTGCCGCGGGATCAGAGGAGACTTGAGAAGGACAGACCAGGGCTTGCCTCCCGGACGAATCGGTTAACCAAGCGTCGAATCGAGTTTGAGAGGCTGAATCTGTCCGACGGAGGCCCGCTGTTCCCCCCCACCGTCAACCTGGGAGGCCCCGGGCCCTCACTCACGACTTGGTGGTGATATAGCGTCCCAGCTTGGCAGCCAGATTCGGCAGAGGAAGAGATTGCAGCCAGACTCTGCCGGATCCGGTCAACTTCGCCAGGAACAACCCCTCACCACCCAGCAGCATGTTGCGCACGCCCTTGACCCGGGTGATGCTGAAATCCACGGTGGGCTCCAAGAGAGCGATATGCCCCGGATCAACGTTGAGTTGGCCGCCCGAGGCGAGCTCGGTCTCATAGGCCTCACCGGCTATCTCAAAGAAGACGTAACCCGGCCCTTGCACTCTCTGGAGGAAGAAGCCCTCGCCTCCGAACAGGCCAGCCCCCAGGCGCTTATGGAAGTGGACCGACAGATTGACACTGTCTTCGGCGCACATGAAGGCGTCCCGCTGGCACAACATCACCTCCCCGGCCTGAAGCTCCATAGCAAGCACCCGCCCTGGCGCCTCGGGCGTGAAGGCTATCTGGCCGCCCCCTCTCCCAGCCGTGTAGGTGGTCATGAAGAGGGATTCACCGGAGACCATACGTCCGAGTCCCTTCATCAGGCCACCGCGGGCGCCTGTGTCCATAGTCACGTTAGACAACCAAGCCATGCCGCCGCGTTCGGTGTACATCGCCTCACCGGCGTTCAATTCGACCAGCAACGTCTGCATCGAAGAGCCTACGATCTCGAATTCCATGTGATCTCCTTAGTCTGTTTGAAGTGCGTCTCGTCTCTATTTCGTTTTCCTCCTGCTCCTTCGGCATCCGAAGGAGCAGTTCCAGTGCGGCCCGGTCATCGGGCGCGGCACTACGCCGCGGGCCAGCACGCCAGGGGTTAGACCCAGCCCTGACGTCCAGGCGAGGGCGCTTGCAATGGTACCGGGGAGGAGTCGAGCCGTCGGGCTGCCTTAAGAACACGCTGGCAGGTGGTGGGGCTGATGTGAGCGTCGAGCACCTGATTTGGCATGAGGGAGACGGTCGTACGCGAGGCCCCGGTTTCTCCTGCGATCTGACGCTGTGCGGTATGAGAGGCGGCGGACATGGGCTCCTTGGTCGAAAGGTTTGTAATGCGCGGTACGACGATACCCCAGAATGAGAGGTATGTCAAGAACGTTGACGGGACGCTGGACTGGAAAGACGAGCAGATCGTTACGAAACCGGCTAAGAGCGAGCACACGCAGCCTCCACCGATACCGCCGGCGCTAGCGGCGGGATGACACGAAGCTCATGTCTGGTGCAGGACGAGGTCCGTCAGCTGGCCGCCCAGCTCGATCTGCCTCAGGGCTGAACGGAGGGGTAGCGCAATGAGGGTGATTGGGGGGTATGACGACCTAGAGAATCCAAGACTCAGCTCTGCCGTTCACGGGGTCAGGCGGGGAAACAGACCCTCAACGGATCAGAGCGCCGTGGAGCACAGTTTAGCCAGAGGGTTCCTTGTAGCTTACGTCCAACGTCTCGAGGAAACTCTGGACTCTGCTGCGCCAGGTGAAGTAGGGAATGGTCAGTCCATAGGCACGGTTCCCCATAGCCTCGCGCTTCCCATCGTCCGAGAGGAGCATCTCCAGAGCGCGCGCAAAGCCGACTAGGTCATCGGCCAGGACGACGACCGCTCCCTCCCCTACCCTCAAGGGCTTATCACCTCCCTCGACAGGCACCTCTCGGACCTCTTCGCCCAGGAGATACTCGGTCACAAATGGGACGCGGTCGCTGGCCACGACCGGGACACCCGAAGCAGCGGCCTCCTGCGCCGACATGCCGAAGCCTTCCATAATTGACGGTGTACAGTAGATGTCCGTGACCGCGTAGAGGGCCGGCAGCCGGTCCCAGATATAGCCTACCGGTGCGACTGCGTTCTCAAGCTCCAGATCGTGAATCAGGCCCCTTAGCTCTGCCGCCAGGGCCTCCTCCCGCTCGTCGATGGAGACGACCAATAAGGTGTCGGGCGCCCTCTCACGAGCCTGACCGAACGCTTTGAGCAGCACGTCCTTCCGTTTGGTGGTATCGGTGCGACTGATCTCCGTGACGAGCTTCCGACTGGGCAACTCCTTCGGCGGCAGTCCAGAGCGCTGACTGAGAAACTCCCAGATGGCGTGGTCCCCCGGGATGTCGCGGGGATGGTAACGGTCGGTGTCCACGCAGGGCGGCAGGAAGAGCGGTTCGCGACGATATCCATAGTCCTTCCGGAGCGCTTCCGATATCGTCGACGAGGTAGCGGCGATGGCATCCAGCTCGGGGATCAACGCTCTCTCCACGGCGATTCGCTCGTCGATGCGCAGGTCATCCCACCGCGCTGGGGGCACATTCCGCTTCTTGATAGTGCCGAGGGAGTGGGGCACCCAGACGTGAATCACGCGTTCCTGACGACTGCGGTTGTGGAGGACGCCAACCTTTGCGCCGTCCCAGTAATGGGAGATGATCAGATCGAGGGTTGAGGCCTCCTGTTCCAGAAACGCATTCAGAAACGCCACCAGGGACGGTATCCGAGCTCCCATATCCTCCTTCCGAACGAACTCGCCTACGTTGTCCTGGAGGTAGAGAATGCGCCGGTGATCGTCCGTGTAGCGGAGCCCCTCGCGCGGTTGGTCGGTGACGGGATGGGGGTAGCCACCGCGGTTGGCAATGGTGATGCGGAAGCCCAGCTTGGCGAGTGTGGCGGTGAACTGGTTCACGAAGACGTTCTGACCGCCCGTGTCGGGCAGCCCGGGGATCACGCGCCACTGGTGAATACCGTGGTTCGTGATCATCAGCACGTGCTTTCGCGATGATGCGAGAAAGGCTCGATGCCGAGCCTCCGAGTCGACCTGAACATTGATCATAGCAACCCCCTACGCAGGTGCGCTAGCGCTCCCAGCGCACAGACAAGGCTCCCGCTTCACTGACGGTAACGGGCATGGGGTCGCTCAGCGCGCCAACGAAATCGCCATCGGGACCGTGCATCCGGGTGGCCAGCATCACCCACGCTTCCTCGGGGTCCTGAACCAGCTTACCAGCGTACAGGGATCCGACCTCATCACCCACCAGTAGCTCATCGCTCACCATGGGAAACGGCCCCAAGGGGTTATCCGCCGATAGGTAGTGAACACCAGTGAAAGGCTGTCGCTCCGTCTCCTTCCGGCGGCGGGATGAGTGGATAGACCCCCGGACTGAGAAGAGGAGATAATGGCGTCCACCGATGGTAACCATCTGCGGCACCTCCATGTGACCGTAGCTGCCGGGCTTGGTGACAGGAGGCTGGACCTCCCAATGGACAAGATCGTCGGACCGCGCGTGCGCGATCACCCCTCGGCCGTCGGCCGGCCCCTGGTTAGAGCGGGCGGTTATGTAGGCGTGGAAGTCGCCTTCCTCCGGGTGCCGGAAGACCCAAGGGTCACGCCAAGCCTGGTCGTGCCAGAGGTCAGGATCCAGCAGCTCGTACCAGCGCGGATCGGCGACGATGAGGGGGTTATCGGGATGCTTCTCCCAATCATCGAGATTGGGTGACGTCGCCAGCCCGATACGTTGTACCAACCCCTCCTCTTCCCTTCTGGCCCCGGTGTAGAGGAGATACCAGATCCCCCGGTAGTAGATGGTACTGCCGGTCCAGGTGGTGTAGTTGTCGAAGGCGTCGCTGCTCTCCTCGCTGGGGTGCAACGCATCGGGCAGCACCCGCCAGTCGCGGAGATCCTGGGAGACAGCGTGCCCGACGGAGACGTTCCAGTGTCGCAGGTCAGGGTCGCCCAAGGAGCGCGGCGCCTGGAGGTAGAACACGTGGTAACCGCGTCCGTCCTGGGCGAGCCAGAAGTCCCAGATCCACTTATCCGGTAAGTGAAGCGTCATCGTCCCCCATCCGAAGAGGTATCAAAAGCAGGCTCGTCCTAGGCACCTCCCTTGATGCCGCTGGTAGCCACACTCTGGACGAACCACTTCTGGAACATCAAGAAGACGATCAGCACCGGTACCGTGATCATCGCCGCGAAGGCCATCAGGTCGCCCCACAAGCGGGGATCCTGCCCGAAGAAGGCCTGCATGCCGATGGTCAGAGGACGAACTCGTTCACCCCGGGTAACCATCAGCGGCCACAGGAAGTCGCCCCAGTGGGTCAGGAACTGCAGGATGGCGACAGTAGCGAAGACGGGTCTGGAGAGCGGCAGGACAATACTCCAGAAGATACGGAAGAGGCTGGCCCCGTCCACCAGGGCGGCCTCCTCCAGGTCCTTGGGAATGCCAAGGAAAAACTGGTAGAACAGGAAGATGGAGAAGGCATCGGCCATGAAGGGGATGATCTGAACGTGGTAGGTGTCGAGCCAGGTCGTGGAGCCGTCAAACCAGGGCAGGTTGTTCACCAGCAGCAGAAGCGGCACCGCCACCGCCTGGAAGGGGACGATGATCAGGGCCACGATGATGGATAGAACAGCACTCCGTCCCCTGAATTCAAGACGAGCGAGGGCGTACGCGATCAAGCTGTTGAAGGCCAGCCCCAGGAGCACCATAGTGGTCACGATGAAGACCGAGTTGAACATCAACCTGCCGAAGCTGAGTTGCTCGAACACGTCATAGTAGTTCTTAAGCCCCAGGTCGCCGCGGGGAACGAAGGCGTAGAGGGTGCTCATGTCGCTGGTGACCTGAGTCTCGTCCTGCTTGATGGAAGAGACAAGCATGAAGACAAGAGGGAAGAGGAAGAAGAAGGCTAGGGCACTCATAAGCAAGTAATCGAGGGCCAAGCGGATGAACTTCCGAAGCCGATAGCCTATGCCGTGAGCCGACGTTGTCTCGTTCATCTCAATCTACCTCCTCTCTTCGGGTAGGAAGCGTCGCTGGAGGATGGAAACGCCCAGGACAATCAGGAAGAAGACGATGCTGATGGCCGAGGCGTACCCCACCCTGAGGTTCCCCCAGCCCTGGTGGACCAGATGGACCACGGTCGTCATCGACGCATTCTGAGGTCCGCCCTGGGTCATCACCTCTACCTGGGTAAAGAGCTTGAAGGCGAGGATCGTCGTCGAGACCACCACGAAGATCGTCGTGTTACGAAGCTGCGGTAGTGTGATGTTGAAGAACTGCTGCAAAACGTTGGCCCCGTCCACCTCCGCGGCCTCGTACAGATATTCGGGGATGTCCTGCAGTCCCGCCAGGAAGATCACCATTTGGAACCCGGCCCCCTGCCAGATGGAAAGCACCATAATGGCCGGGAAGACCAATGCCCTGTTCTGCAGCCAGTTGTAAGGTCCGAGATTCCCGAAGGATATCGTCTGGATCACAGTGTTGATCAGCCCTTCCGGGTTGTAGAGAAAGGTCCAAACGATCGCCACCACCACCATAGTGGTGACCACAGGGCTGAAGTAGATGGTGCGAAAGATATTCATGCCCTTGAGCTTCTGATTCACGAGGAGGGCGAGAAAGAGAGCCAACCCGGTTTGCAGGGGAACCACCACCGCCGCGAAGTAGAAGTTGTTGAGCAACCCCCGCAAGAAGGCCTCATCCTCCAGCAAGCGCATGTAGTTACGCAGCCCGATGAACTGGGTGGGTACATTGGGATTGGGAATGAGGCGCTGGTCCGTGAAGGACAGCCCCACGGCCATCAGGAAAGGAGTGGCCAGAAACCCGGCGAGAAGAACGAGGGCCGGCGCCGAGAAAAGCCAGCCCATCAAGGCTTCATTCCGCTTGCGCTGGGAGAGACTGCGTTGTGTTGATCCGTTGGCAGACATAGTTGCCTCCTCAAGATGCTCGTTGGGAGCAGGAACAGTCTGCTCCCAACGAGCGTCGAGACACGAGGACGCTGCTACTCCGGAGCGGGATACCCCTGGTTGTCCTCGATGTCCTGGTCGATCTTCTCGACGGCGTTGTCGAGCTCCTCTTGCACGTCGGCCCCGGCCACGATGTTGTTGACCGCCTCGGCGAAAGCGGAGGTGATGGCAGGATAGGCCGGCGTGGCAGGGCGCGGAATGGCTACGCCGCCCTGGAGCTGCTGGACGAAGATGTTGAGCGTACCGCCCTCCGCGTACAGCTCCGACTCGTCGATGGCGCTTACCCGGGCCGGCACCGCGCCGTTGGCGTTCGTCATACGGAGGATCTGGTCAGGCTGGATCAGATACTCGAGGAACGCCCAGGCCGCATCGGGATCCGCGCAGTTGGTGGTGATGCCCCAGTTCCAGGAGCCCATACCGGTGGCTGGCTGTGCGGGCCACTTGGGCATCGGCAGGAGTACGAGATCATCGCCCAGGCCCTCGCTGTGCGGCCCCCACATCCAGTGACCCACGTAGGAGAGAGCCGTGATCTTGCTGCCGTAGAAGTCGTCATCACCGCCGGGCTGAGCCTTGGCATAGCCGTCCTCGAACAGGCTCTGGAACCACTGCATCGCCTCAACCGATTCCTGACTGTTGAGCACCCCGTCAGCGCTCTGGAAGTCGCTGCGGTCGATCAGGTCGCCGCCGAAGCCCTGCACGATAGGCGAGAAGCCGTAGGTGAACCATTCGCCAGCACCGTAGTTCATCTTGAAGTCGATGGCGTACTCAACCTGCTCCAGGCCCTGGAGCGCTTCCAACGCCTGATTGAACTCGTCAAAGGTCCAGGCATCGTCGACGCTCTCTGGGACGCGGACACCGGCCTCCTCCAGGTATGCCCTGTTGGCCCAGATGGAGAGACCGGAGTCGAAGGTCCCCAGGCTGTACAGTTTCCCGGCATACGTGCCCTGCTCGATGATGGAGGGCAGGAAGTCGTCCTTCAGATCCTCGGACACGTACTCGTCGATGGGGCGTAGATATTCTGCCCACGCGTAGTTGTAGAGGAACGGCCCGTCGAAGTCGAGCAGACAGGGGAGATCGCCCGCTAGGGCGGCGGAGTTGACCTGATCGTTGTAGGAACCCTCCGGCAGCTGGACGGCGTTGATCTGGACCTCGTCCTGCATCCCGTTGAAGTCCTCCACCTGACCATCGAGCACCTCGCGTTCCTCGCCCTTGCCGGAGTGGAACCAGACGTCGATAGTCACCGTCTCCGCCTCTTCTTCACCGGCTTCCGTGGGCTCGGCCTCTTCCTCAGCAGGCTCGGTCGGTTCTTCAGTAGCCTGGGGTCCGCAGGCCACCACCAGGGTGGCGAGAATGACCAGCAGGCTCAACAAGGACCATAGCATTCGCCTCTTCATCTGAGATTCCTCCTTTTATCTCTAATCCGTTGCCAATTCTGTGATCCACCATATCGTGTTGTACTCAGAATGCATCACCTCCTTGCCAAACGTATCCATCGAGCTCAGAAACATCAATCAGGCCACCACTCTGACGGTGGTTCGCCGATCACTTCGTGCTTGACTTCTTCGAGTTCCTGATAGAGCGCGGACCGGTCAGGCATCTTGGACATCGGGCCCACCGTCCCGATTTTCGCCTCGGCCACAATCTGTCCGACACAGGCAGCCTCGGCGGGGTGGTAACCGTCCAGTGTAGCAATCAACAGCCCTCCCCAGAAGGCATCCCCCGCACCGGTCACGTCAGCAACCTTGATATCGCTGGGTCTGATGTGCACCCTCTCTCCGTCAGCAGTGGCGAGGAGGACACCTCGCGAGCCCATCGTCAACGCTACAAGCTCCGGCCCCAGGTCCAGGAAGTACTCGACGCAGTCGGCCGGTGACCGCTCGGCACCCAGGAGACGGTCGCAATCGTCGACGGAGGGCTTGGTGATATCAACCCACTGATAAGCCTCCTCCAGCACCCCGCGGAAGTCAGTGACGTCGGGCCAGATACGCGGATGGTAGTTGGGATCCAGCGAAGTCAGGCAGCCATTCTTGCGAGCCAGTTCCAGCCACCGGAGGATGGTGGAACGTGCCGGATCGCGGGAGAGGGCAAAGGCGGACGTGTGGACTACACGACTGCCGGTGATAGTCTCCAGGTCCACGCTGTCCGGGTGGATGTTGGCGTCTGCCCCACGGTAGATGATGAAATCGGGCGTCTTGGTTTGGCGAGCATTGACGGCCACAGTGGTGGGAGCATCGGAGGCGACACGAAGGCAGTCGGTGCAGATGCCCATCGACTCCATCTGCTGCCGGAGGTAGTCTCCGAACCCATCGTCTCCCACGCAGGCCACGACGGCAGCTTGTCCTCCCAGGGCCGTAACGTTCCACGCCACGTTGCTCACCTCGCCTCCCAGGAAGCGGTGGAAGCCCTCCGCTCGGTGGAGAGCCGGCACCATCTCATCGGAAATGAGATCGATAAGCACTTCTCCGACGGCGACGAGATCGCGGCGAAACTCGTTCATGGTCATAGACCAACCTCGGTCTGCGGACCTCGGACAACGCCTCCCGCGTCAACTCAGAGCGTAGAGCATGGGCGTCATCCCTTATCGCTTGCCCCGTGCCGGGTCCGGCAAATTCTATTCTCGCCCCTCATCTTCCGGCCTGCAGAGCCAGACGACAAGAAACGAGCCTATCCTATCTCGGCGAAGCTGTCGTCCCTCGGGCGATCAGGCGAACGGGCTGCTGATCGCAGATCGGTTCTACTTCCTGGTCCTCTATGAGCTGGAAAAGAAGGTGGGTCGCTCGCCATCCGGACTCGAAGAGAGGTTGGTGAATGGTGGTGAGGTTGAGGTACTCGGCAATCTCGATGTCGTCATAGCCGACAACAGAGAGAGCGCTGGGAACCGATATATCGCGCTCTCGGGCTGCTTCGAGGACCCCGAGGGCTTGGATGTCACTAGCGGCGACGATGGCTGTGGGGGGCTCGCGGAGAGAGAGAAGATGGTGGGTGAGTTCCCAGGCCACGTCCCGTCCGTGTTTTCCGGTGGCGACGTACTCAGGCCGCGGCTCGATCTCAGCTTCGGTCAAGGCCCTTTCATAGCCGATATGACGGTGGTGACTGGAAGTGAAATGAAACGGATTGGGATAGTCGTCGCCGACGAAGGCGATACGCTCGTGGCCAAGATCCAGAAGATGCTGGGTGGCCATATGGCCGCCCCGGACGTCGTCAACGACCACGTGATTAAGCTCCGGGTGGCGCGCATCCACCAGCACAGTGGGAACCTGAGAACGGAGGAATCGCTCCACTTCCTCGTCCGATGGAGAAAGCGAGATGATGATCAGACCATCATTCCGCTCCGTGCGCGCTCCCCTCCTGAAGCAATCATCACGCTTGTCGACGGATTCGACGTTGTAGATGATGAGGTCGTACTCGGTCTCGGCAGTGGCTGCCTCAACACCGCGCAGGCGCTCGACAAACGACGGACGGGTGAAGAACGGGACGATGACGGCCAATGTGAGAGTGCGGCCCAGCGAGAGGCGCCGAGCAAAGGGGTTGGGGGAGTAGTCGAGCCGATCCATCACTCGCAGCACCTTATGCCGCGTGGCATCGCTGACCCGGGGGCTGTCATTCAGCACACGCGAGACAGTCCCCACACCGACGCCGGCTTCGCGAGCGACGTCCGAAATCGTTGCGCCCATTCCCCCCACCCCCCGCTAGTTGTGGAACCGCTTCCATTATATCACAGAGGACTGCGGCTTGTCAAGGGTCTCCTTCAGGGCGAGGAATAAGGCCTGTGCCGGATGTAGCATCCAGCACAGGCCTAGGTCGAGAGGATGAGCGCAGCTAAGCGGTCGTCTCGGCGTTCCGCCGAGGGCCTTCGGAACGGAAGAAGAGCTTGGTGATCTCAGCTGCCACCGAAGGCACCAGCAGGAGCGGCAGGATCAAGGTCCATTCACGGACCCCCAGGGCCACCGTATTGAAGATGGGCTGCAAGAAGGGAACGTAGACGACGGCCATCAGGAGCACGATGGACAGCAACACCGCATACTGCATATACTTGTTGCTGAAAACGCCAAGTCGGAAGAGCGAAGCCCGTTCCGACCGCGCCGTGTAGGCCCGCAGCAACTCGGAAGCGGAGAGCGTCACGAAGGCCATGCTCTCGGCCAGCAGCGGGCTGGTGGGATCCCACCTTCTGCCGATGTAGAACGCACCCAGTACCACGGCAGTGATAGCCACCGTCTGCACGCTTATGCCGATGGTCATCAGCCGGTTGATGATCGGCTCGTTTACCGGGCGCGGCGGCCGTTCCATGATGTCCGGATCCCCCTTCTCCAGCCCCAAGGCCAGCGCTGGCGCTCCATCGGTTAGCAGGTTGAGCCAGAGGAGCTGAATCGGCGTCAGTGGCGACCCGGCACCAAAGATCGTGCCCAGGAAGATGACCATGATCTCGGCCATATTGCAGGAGAGGAGGAAGTAGACGAACTTCCGGATGTTGGAGTAGATGATACGGCCTTGCTCCACCGCCGAGACGATGGAAGCGTAGTTGTCGTCGGTGAGCACCATGTCCGCCGTCTCTTTGGTCACGTCGGTGCCGGTAATGCCCATCGCGACGCCGATGGAAGAACGCTTAAGGGCAGGCGCATCATTGACGCCATCCCCCGTCATAGCCACGACCTGATCGTGCTTTTTCAGCGCCTCCACAATGCGCACCTTGTGCTGGGGCGAGACCCGGGCGAAGACATCGACGTCGTCGATCTGACCCGTTAACTCGTCATCGGACATACTCTGGAGATCAGCTCCGGTGAGGACTCGTCCGTTCTCCGACTGAACGAGTTTGATCTCTTCTGCGATAGCGCGAGCTGTGTCGGGGTAGTCACCGGTGATCATCATGGTCCGAATCCCGGCGGTGCGCGCTTTCTGAACCGCGTGCTTGACCTCAGGACGCGCCGGGTCCGTCATGGCGAAGAGTCCGATCAACGAGAGATTCCGCTCGACCTCCTCCGGATCCAGTTCCTCAGGCACGTCCTCCAGGTGACGATACGCCACAGCGAGGACGCGGAGCCCGTCCTTGCCCAAGTCACGGATGACGTTCTGGATATGCTGACGGCGTCCGGGGTTTAGCGGCACCTCGACACCGTTCTCCAGAATGGTGTCACAAAGAGAGAGCATCACGTCGGGCGCGCCCTTGACGTACGCCACGTATTCCGCGCCTCCAGTCTCCTCCAAGCCCCTGCACACGCCGTGATGGATGGTCGTCATGCGCTTTCGATCGCTGTCGAACGGGATCTCTGCCACACGAGGTAGACGATCCTCCACCTCGTCTCGCCAGAGATCCGCCTTGGCGGCAGCCACGACCAGGGCTCCCTCGGTAGGATCCCCCACCATGCGGTAGCGCATCTCGTCCGTGGCTTGCCCGTCCTCCGGAGCCAACGGCTCGAGTTGAGCGTCGGAGGACAAGAGACCGCCGGTGAGGAGAGCCAGGACCTCCGGGTGGTCGCGAGGATCAGCGGGATCGCCGTAGTTGGAGAAGTCACCTTTGGGCTGATACCCTTCGCCGCTGACCTCCAGCCGGAGATTAGCGACGTAGAGACGGACGGTAGTCATCTCGTTCTGCGTAAGTGTACCCGTCTTATCAGAGCAGATGACCGTAGCGCTGCCTAATGTCTCCACCGCGGGCAGCCGACGAATGAGGGCATGCCGCTGCACCATCTCCTGCATACCGAGGGCCAGGACGATCGTGACGACAGCCGGCAGCCCCTCCGGGACGGCGGCGACAGCCAGGCTGACGGCAACGATGAAGAGATGAACGATCTCCTGTTGGGTCTCCACCAGGTAGGTGTCCAGCCCCTGCTGACTGATCAGGGAGAGGTCAGTATCCTGTATCACGGCTTCGATGAAGACGAGGGCGCAGATAGCAAGGGTGCCCCAACCCAACCAGCGGCCCAGCTGATCGAGACGGCGCTGCAGAGGGGTGGGCTCCTCCTCGTAGGACTGAATCATCTCCGCGATAAGCCCGATCTCCGTCTGCATGCCGGTCTCGACAACGACGCCAGCCCCGCGTCCGTAGGTGACCGTGGTACCCATGAAAGCCAAGTTCCGCCGGTCGCCCAGGGGCACGTCCTGAGACAGCACAGCCTCAGCGGACTTCTCCACCGGCACCGATTCCCCGGTCAGCGATGCCTCATCGATCTTGAGGTTGGCGCTCTCGATGAGACGCAAATCGGCCGGGACGTAACTGCCGGCCTCCAGGAAGACGACGTCACCGGGCACCAGTTCCCGGGCCGGGACCGACTGCCGGTGACCATCCCGAATGACACGGGCTTCCGGTGCGGCCATCTTTTTGAGTGCGGCCAGCGCTTCCTCCGCCTTGTTCTCCTGGATGACGCCCAAGACAGCGTTGAGCACCACGATGGCCAGAATTGCACCGGCCTCCACCGTCTCGCCCAAGAGGAAGGATACGGCAGCGGCGACGATGAGCATGATGACCACGAAGTCCCGGAACTGGCGGAGCAACAACTGCCAGAAGCCGGGACGGGGTGTTTCGGCCAGCTCATTCAGCCCATGCCGCTCCAGACGCGTCTGCGCTTCTTGCGATGCCAGGCCCTCTTTGAGAGTCGTCTCCAATGCGTCGGCTACATCACGGATGGCACGACTGTGCCACGGTGCTTTTCTTGTTTCCATGCCCTCCTCACTAAGCTACTCTCGTATTACCGACCCCCGATTATAGCATACTCAAATGACGTGGCAATGTCCTGGCGCAGGACGCGCGTCGCGATTCTCACGGCGTTATCATTCTCGATAGCATTGCGAAGGCCAGGCCGTTGTCTGCCACTCTACGGCGGGCGCGCCGTACAGGTTGGTCTCACTGGAGACTTGGAGCGCAGCATTCGCAGACTGGTCGGGGATGACAGGACTGTATCCGCTCACGACCGCATGCGGCGTCGAGTTGAACGACGTCACAAGCGCCGCGCGTGGCTTGGGCAGGATCTACAGAAGGATAGGCGGGAGGCATTAGAGACTCCCGAGGAGCGGAGCCGCTACAGGGCAGCGCGGTCTACGCCTGGGGGAGATCGAGCATCAGGACTTCGAGGGTGAGCCGTTTGTTCGCATTGCGCTGCAGCTTCTGCAGGGAACCGCGGAGTGCCTTGATCACGGTCACCGCAGTCGATACGTCAAAACGGCGAGCATGGTCTCGCAGGTCGTTCTGACGATCCACGTTGGTCAGCGGGGCCTCGGACCCCGAAGCGAGGAGCAGCACATCGCGCCACCAGCCGATCCAGAGATCGAGGGTCTCCTGGGTGGCGACAGGATCGCGAGCGAGCTTCTCAGCATAGGCGAAACGCTTGACAACTGAGGCCCGGATCAGCCGGTCCAGATCATCGAGGCGCGCAGCTCGCCTCGCCAGGGCATCGTCATCCTCAAGCTTACGTACGGCCCAGCCGAGCCGGCCGCTAGAGAGGTGCGCCAGCAGCCGGGCTTGCTCGGCTGGGGCATCCCAACGCTCAACCAGCGCCCGCTCCACCCTTCGGGCCGGCAGGGGGCGAAGGGGAACGTGTTGACAGCGGGAGACGATGGTGGGAAGCAGAAGATCGGCTTCGCGGGCCAGGACGATGAGCACGACGTAGGAGGGAGGCTCTTCCAGCGTTTTCAGCAGGGCATTGGCGGCCGAGGGCGTGGCCTCGTGGAAGCGGCGCAGAATCGCCACTTGACGCCGCCCCTCGACCGGGGTCAACGTAAGCCGGTGTGCCAGGTCACGGACCTGATCGATCTTGAGATTGGCCCCCACGTGCTCGGACGCCGTCAGGTGCATATCAGGATGATTCCGGCTTCCGACCAGATGACAGGCACGACAGGCGCCGCACGGCCTTGCAGTCACCTCCTCATGCTCACAGAGAAGCGCGGCCGCCAGCTTTAGCGCCAGGGTCGTCTTGCCCACGCCGGGCGGACCGGTGAAAAGATAGGCGTGAGAGACGGTGTCGGCGACGACAGCTCGCTGCAGCGACTTGACGGCCCAGTCGTGCCCCACGATATGCCAATGGCTATGTGTACCTGCACTCATCACTTGCAAAAGAAAAGGAAGATGGTATAATCTCGAACGCTGTGGGCGGTTAGCTCAGTTGGCCAGAGCGCCACGTTGACATCGTGGAGGTCGCAAGTTCAAGTCTTGCACCGCCCACCACCAGCCGGCTGGCAGTTCTGCCAGTCGGCTTTTTGTTATGGGGACATCGAGCGCAGCACTCCAGACATCCCCTCGTCAGACGTCCCCAATAAGGCTGCGTCAGGGTGGAAACCCTCCGTTCGCGGGCGAGATCAGCCGCTACCCGCCGGTGACGGGTATCCCCTCGCCGTAGACTAACCAGCGGTAGCTCTTCTCTATGCGATCCCAATTATACTCTCGATCCAGGGACCAGAAGCGGCCAATGAGGGAGACGAACTGCCCGACGCCGAGCCGCTCGCACTCCGCCTCGATGTCGCCCACGTAGATGGCACCGCTCTCGGGCTTCTCACCACGACGCCCCAGCATGCCGTGGACGTAGACCTCGGGTACATCGACCCGATCTGCCATGCGCAGCAGAGCCTTGAGATGCTCGACAGAACCGTGGGAGCTGTAGAAGGAGATGATGCCGAGCAGGTGGAGACGGACGTCATCCTGCTTCGCGCCCTCCATGGCCCAGAGCAAGGCGTCGTTCTCGAAGAAGCTGCCGCTCTCGATGGCCCGCTCGATGCGCAGACGATCGGAGGTGATGACGCGGCCCGCGCCGATGTGGGTATGCCCTACCTCGGAGTTGCCCACCGTCTTGCCCTCTCGATTGGGCACCTCATCCGGCAGGCCAACGGCTTCACCAGCCGCCTCCAGCCGCGTGGCGGGATGGGTCTGCTGAAGCTCATCCATCACCGGGGTGTCCGCCTCGACAATGAGGTTGCCCCATGTCTCGTCCCGCGCGCCCCAGCCGTCCAAGATGAAGAGCGCCACGCGCTGCGCCTTCTCTTCCTGAGCACCCTCGACCAAGGAGACGCCCGTCATCACGTCGGGCTTATCGATTCCCATCAGGTCCAGCACAGTAGGGGCCACGTCAATCAGGGTGCCGGCATCGCGAAGCTGGACGCCGGTGCCAGCTTCCCCGGGCCGACCGTCACGATGGGGAGCAATCAACACAAACGGGACGGGGCTGTCGGTGTGCCCCGTATCGATGGAACCATCGGGGTAATACCACTTCTCGACCGTACCGTGATCGGCAGTGACCAGGGCGACGACGTCCATCTCCTCGGCCACCTCCAGCACACGTCCCAGCTGCTCGTCCACGGTGGAGACGGCGGTCTTGATCGCCCCCCGCTCCTCGCTGTGACCTATCACGTCGACGTTGGCCCAATTGACCACCACTAGGTCGATGGTCTCATCCCGGAGCGCCTCCATGGCAGCATCGGCGACGTCGGCGGCGCGCATCTCTGGCGGCGGGAGGTAGCCCTCGTTGTCGAGCGATTCGATCACCTCCCAGCTCTCGCCGGGGAAGGGATCGAGGCGCCCTCCATTCAGGAAAGTGGTGAGGTGGACCTGCTTCTCCGACTCGACAATCTTGACCTGCTGCTTGCCCGCCTCGCTCACCGTCTCGCTCAACGTATCCTGGATCACGCCCGACGGGGGGAAAGCTACCCGGACATCGAGATCCGGATGATACTCGATCATCGTCACCCATTGGGTGGTGATGGGCGCGCGCTCGAAATGGGGAAACGCGCCTTCGTCGGCGACAAAGGCCTGGGTTAGCTCAATTTCCCGCTCGCCGCGGAGGTCGTAGAAGATGACGTAGTCGCCCTCCTGAATGCGCCCGATGGGGTGTCCATCCTCGTCGACCCGCACGAGGGGCTCCATGGTCTCGTCGTCTTCGCCGGCACGATAAGCGGCGCGGACACCCTCGGCGAGGGGATAGGTGCGGTCGTCTGTCATAGATGACTCCTGTGAGAATCCTACAAGTTACGGTGAAACACAGAGTGACGTCACCCTGTGCGGGCGACGTCCGAGCTGGCTGGAACGATTGTATCATGCAGGAAGCCCCCGAGCAAATCACCCCGCTCCCAGCAGGCTTTCGCACCGGAAGCGCCTGACCCCAAGCGCGCCGGGTCAAAGCGGTTCTTTGGACAAAGAGAAACGTTGATGGGCACGCGTCACTAACCCTCTTGAGAAGCTACGACCTCATCTTCCTGGAGAATGATGAGGCCCTGTCATGCAAGCACGGCTTTATCATTTTCGGGTTAGCGCAGGTGACCGGCACTTAGATCGGGACATCGCCAAGCCGACATGATGCCTATCAGGGCCTATACTAGGCTTTCAGGGCGCTCTCCTAAGTGCCGGTCACCTTAGCGACGAGAATGACAAAACCTTGGTCATGCAAGCCTGTCAAGTTGACAAGAGGCGAATGAGGATTATAATTGACATCAGATAAGCGTTTGAAAGCGTCGACCGGGACGAGTACCTGCCGCCGCAGCCACAGAGAGAAGGAGTCACTGGCTGGAAGCTCCTTCGGCCTAACGGCTGGGAAGACCCCCCGGGAGTGAGCTTCTCAAACCGCGTCGTGGGAAGTGGAAGGACGCGGGAGTATGAGGCTCCGGGCAGGCCCGTTATCGCCTCAAGAGGGTGCGACAAGATGCGCTCGCCCAGAGCGAGCACGGCTTGCCGCAAACTTGGGTGGAACCACGTGGGAGATTCCCGCGCCCCAAGGGCGCGGGTTTTTGCGTTTCTATGAGGGAGGTGGTCGAGATGACTGAAGGCGAGACTAACAAGGTGAGGGATTCCTTGACGCATCACCATCCGATCATTTGTTTATGTCTGGAGAGAATGTCCTGACTTGGGGCTAGAGTCACTTTTATAGAAGGAGAAAGAAATGTCTGACGAACAGAAGCATGAAGGGAATGGGCATCTGCACCGTGTTCGACACTCGGCGGCGCACGTCATGGCCCAGGCGGTCCTGGAGAAGTTCCCCGAGGGGAAGGTCGCCATCGGCCCGGCCATCGATACCGGATTCTACTACGACTTCGACCTTCCTCGCCCTCTGACGCCGGAGGATCTCGAGGAGATCGAGGAGCGAATGCGAGAGATCATCAAGGAGGATCTCGAATTTGAGCGCGAGGAGGTCGACGAGGAAGAGGCACGCGAGGTCTTCGAGGATCAACCCTACAAGCAGGAGCTGATCGAGGACATCGCCTCGGGCGGGCTCGATGAGCACGGCGAGCCGGTGGAGGGTGAGGTAGAGCTGTCCGTCTACCGCCACGGGCCCTTCGTGGACCTCTGCCGCGGTCCGCACGTCGAGAGCACAAGCGAGATCAACCCCGACGCCCTGAAGCTGCTCAACGTCGCCGGGGCCTACTGGCGCGGTGACGAGAGTCGGCCTATGCTCCAGCGGATCTACGGCACGGTCTGGGAGACGGAGGAGGAACTGAAGGAGTTCCTGGAATGGCAGAAAGAGGTGGAGAAGCGCGACCACCGTCGCCTGATCAAACAACTCGACCTGATCAGCTTCCACGAGGAAGGCGGCGCCGGGCTGGCCTATTGGCATCCGAAGGGCGGCCGCATACGGCAGATCATCGAGGACTTCTGGCGCGCCCGTCACCGCGAGGGCGGCTACGAGATCATCTATACGCCTCACATCGGCAAAGCAGAGCTTTGGCAGCGGTCCGGGCACCTCGACTTCTATGAAGAGGGCATGTACTCACCGATGGAGGTCGATGAGGTCGATTACTACCTGAAACCGATGAACTGCCCCTTCCACATCCTCATCTACCAGTCCGACCTCCGCTCCTATCGGGATCTCCCGCTCCGATGGGCCGAGCTCGGAACCGTCTACCGGTATGAACGGAGCGGGGTGCTCCACGGGCTGCTCCGTGTACGCGGCTTCACGCAGGATGACGCTCATATCTTCTGCACGCCGGATCAGATTGAGGGCGAGATTCTACGCGTTCTCGATTTCAGCCTCAACATGCTCCGCAGCTTCGGCTTCGAGGAGTTCAAGGTGCAGTTGAGCGTGCGAGATCCGGATGCGCCGGACAAGTACGCAGGGGAAGACGCTATGTGGGATGAGGCGGAGGAGTCCCTGCTGAAAGCCATTGAGGCGAGGGATCTACCTTACGAGAGGATCGAGGGCGAGGCCGTCTTCTACGGGCCGAAGATCGACATCCACATCAAGGACGCTCTGGGCCGGACCTGGCAGCTGACGACGATTCAGTTCGACTTCAACGTACCGGAACGGTTCGACATGACGTACATAGGCGAGGACGGCGAGGAACACCGCCCGTACATGGTCCATCGAGCGCTACTGGGAAGCATCGAACGCTTCTTCGGCATCCTCGTGGAGCACTACGCCGGCGCTTTCCCGGTCTGGCTGAGTCCAGTTCAGGCCGTGCTGATCCCTATCGTCGATCGTCACGTCGAGTACGCGGAGTCCGTTGCAGAGCGACTACGGGCCGCGGGGTTGCGAGTCGAGGTCGACGATTCGAGCGATCGCATGGGAGCGAAGATTCGGAAGGCCCAGATGGAGAAGGTGCCCTATATGCTCATCATGGGGGACCGCGAGATCGAGGCCGAACAGGTGAATCTCCGCTTGCGCAACGAGGAGGTGCGCGGCGCCATGTCCGTGGACGCGTTCATCGAGTTGGCGCAAGATGCGATTGAGGGCCGGCGACAACTGTAGCGATGAAGCACCGGGCGAGGGCTCCGAGCAGCAATATCGGAGCCCTCGCTTTGGGGGCCTGCAGAACAGTCTCAACGGAGCAAGTTAGTCGGAGTAATTTGACATCATTCTGCAACTATGCTATCATAGTGTGCGATAGAAATTGTAGGCGAGTTCGGATAGATCTCCAGGAGGTAAGACCTTATTAGCGAGAAGTCATATCGCGTCAATCGGCAGATCCGCGTTTCTCCCGTGCGACTCATCGATGCAGAGGGTGAAAACCAGGGCGTTGTCCCGCTAGAGAGAGCTGTGGAAGAGGCGATCTCGACCGGACTGGACCTCGTAGAAGTAGCGCCTAACGCCAACCCTCCCGTCGTCAAGGTTATGGACTACGGGAAGTTCAAGTACGAACAGGAGAAGAAGGCACAGGCGGCGCGCAAGCAGCAGAAGCACATAGAGGTCAAGGAGATTCAGCTGCGTCCCAAGACAGCGGATCACCATCTTGATTTCAAGGTGCGCCGAGCCAGAGGGTGGCTTGAGGAAGGGAAGAAGGTCAAGGTGCGCATGCGCTTCCGGGGTCGAGAGATCACCTACCCCGAGATCGGCCGCGAGAAACTACGAGATATCGCCGAGGAACTGTCAGACGTCAGCGAGGTCGAACAGACTCCGAGCATGGATCGATACTCCATGCTGATGGTCTTGACTCCGTCCGAAGAGTGAGGCGGCCCAGGCCGCACGTCTTTTGTAGTCGGAAGAAGGATCAGAAGAAGATCCGCCAGACAGGGCGGATTCATTTTTGAGTGCGTCATTAGTTTTTAAAGGAGCAATGTAGCAGTGCGAGTAAAAGGTGGAGGAAACAGGCGGCGACGCCATAAGAAGATCCTTAGAGATACGAAGGGCTACTGGGGAACCCGACATCATCTTTACCGCCGGGCTAACGAAGCCTGGATGAAGTCTCAGTGGTACGCTTATCGAGATCGACGGCAGCGCCGTCGCGACCTTCGACGACTGTGGATCACCCGCATCAATGCTGCGGCACGACAGCACGGTATGCCTTACAGCCGCTTCATTCACGGGCTGAAGGAAGCCGATGTGGACCTTGACCGCAAGATCTTGGCCGACCTTGCCGTGCGAGACCAAGATGCGTTTGCAGAGATCGTCCAGGTAGCGAAAGACGCTGTGGCATAGAGTCAGGACGTCAAGACGGCGGTAGAGGGAGCCTTCGTGGCTCCCTTTTTTGCTACTATAGGTACACGGCGTCTCGAATCGACCCGGACGATGCCCGGCTTGACGGTGCCCTATTCGCCAGCCATGGAGGCCTATGAGAGCATTGCCTTACGCCATTCCAGCCGTCTGCCTACTGGCACTTCTCCTTCTGGCGCCAACCGGCTGTGCATCCAGGCTGACGCCCGGGCCCACGGCACCGTCGGCAGAGGCCACCGCGCCTGAAACGACCAGCACGCCATCTCCCAGCGCGAGCAAGACCCCATCGCCGACGGCCTCCCGTCCCCCCGATCCTACCTCTACGTCGACGCCTACCAGGCTCCCTAGCCCAACGGCGACCCTGGGTTCAACGGCGACCCTGGGTTCAACGGCGACCCTGGGTTCAACAGCGACCCTGGGGCCGACGCCATCCCCATCGTCGTCTCCAGTACCGGCAACGACGGTTGCGCCGTCTCCCACCCCTCCTCCATCCCCCACGTCCGCAGCGACGCTGACGCCGACGTCCACAACACAGGCCTTCGCGCCTGTCCCGCCGCCCGGTCGAGCCTTCGCAACGCTGGATCAGTTTTGGGCAGGGGCTGCCGAGTGGATCCTAGAGGTGCACGACGTAGGCCTGCCAGTCGGCGAGTCGGACACGGTCCACCGGGGCAACGGCGAGTTCTGGTCCTACCTGCACGCCAGCTACGATTCGGCAGGCGTGGTCGACTCGTGCGGAGATCCGGCGCCCTTCCCGGGTTGTGTCACACTATGGAGGAGCTACGACGGCGGGCTCCATTTTTCGCTGGAGAACCCGGTCTGCCTCTTTCCGTGCGCCAGCTGCCCCTGCCAACCAGGACGCGATCACACCGCTCAGCAGCAGTATCCCAGAGTCTTCTTCGATGCCCATCGTGCCTATATGGTGTACGAGTGGGGGGCCGGCACGTACCTGCGCACGTCCACCGACGGCGTTCATTGGACTGCTGAGGCCCACGTACCGGGCACCGGACAGTGGCACTCGGGGACGAGACCGTGCGGCGAGACGGAATCGATCAATGATCATCCCAACATCTACGCCGAGACGGAGTTCGGGGACTGCCTGGTCGGCGCACCGCCGGGCATCTACGTGGAGGGTGGCCGGCTAGTCGTCTTCGTCGGGCTGGGCCGAAACCCGGGCCACATGGGTTGCTACGTGGGCAGCAAGAGCGCTGGGGCGGTCGGCCTCCGCAAGTGCCCTTCGAATCCTCTCTTCGGTGCCGAGAACGGCTACGGCCCGCCGGGAGCTCGCGGGGCGGAGGCGAATCCCTACTTCGAGTTCCGCACCATCTCCTCGGCTGACGTGGTGCGGGAGGGCGATCGGTACTACATGGCCTATGAAGGCGTGCGCGGTCCCAGCCATCCCACCGTCGTGGATGACCAGTTCGCGCTGGGCTTCGCCCGCAGCGTCGGGCCTGCCATCGACGGTCCCTGGGAGAAGTACCCGGGGAACCCGGTGATTATGGACGTGGCGAACAACTGGGGCATCGGCCACGCCGACCTCGTGATCGTTGGACCAGCGACGTATCTCTACACTGCCACTTCGCAGACCACCCGCGGGCGATACGTGCTGGTGCAGCGGTAGCCCCTGGCTCGTCAGGCAGAGGCTTCTACAGTGGCCGATGAGGTGAAGGGAGAGACGACTTTGGATGACCTGGATCTCGTCACGTACTGCGATCCAAGCTTCGCCCTGGAGCCAGGGACTGCGAGCGCTGGTGGCCGGGTTGGTTGAGTACGACGCCAGGTTGTGAACCACCGGAAAAGCCCTTTGCACTGCTTGACAGATCGAACATTTGTTCGTATCATGGCGGGTGGAGGACGGAATGGACGCAGTTGGAAAGCTGAAGCTGCTGGGGCCGGCTGCCCGCTTCGAGCCGGCCGAGGAGATAAGGGTCTCACGGCCGTCGGAGAAGCGACGGCGTGGCGACCACCTCTCCCAGTGCGTCCACCATGCGGTGATGCCCGGTGGGAAGCGCATCGCCCTGCTGAAGACGCTGCTTACCTCGGCTTGCGAGCGCGACTGTCACTACTGCGCCTTCCGCCAGGGTCGGGACTTCCGTCGAGCCACCTTCTCTCCCGACGAACTGGCCCGGCTTTTCATGCAGATGCACCAGAGCGGCGTTGCCCAGGGCATCTTCCTCAGCTCCGCCATCGCGGGCGGCGGACCAGATACAGAGGATCGACTGATCGGCACTGCGCAGCTCCTGCGCAACCGCTACCAGTTTCAGGGCTACATCCACCTGAAGATCATGCCCGGCGCCGAACGGGATCAGATCAGGACTGCCATGGGCCTGGCGGACCGCGTATCGGTCAATCTAGAGGCCCCCAACACGAAACGGCTCAGCTCGCTGGCACCTCACAAGACATTCAACGACGAGCTCCTCCGACGGCTGCGCTGGATTGAGGAGATTCGGCGCGAAAGGCCAGGGCGCTGGCCCAGTTCCACCACGCAGTTCGTCGTCGGCGCCGGCGACGAGAGTGACGTCGAGCTTCTTACCACCACCGACTTCCTGTTCCGTGAGGCCGGCCTGACGCGCACCTACTTCATGGCGTTCACGCCCGTTCCAGACACGCCGCTGGAGGACCACCCTCCCACGCCTCCGGAACGGGAACACAGGCTCTATCAGGCCTCCTTCCTGCTCCGCGACTACGGCTTCACTGCCGAGGAGCTTCCCTTCGATCGAGGGGGGAATCTGCCGTTGGGTGTTGATCCGAAGCTGGCCTGGGCCCGACGCAGCCTGAGAGAAGCGCCAGTTGAGGTCAACACGGCCAGTCGTCAGGAGCTGCTGCGCGTACCCGGGATTGGGCCAAAGAGCGCGGACCGGATCAGAAAGGCCCGCCGCCAAGGGAGGCTGCGCGATGTGAGCGAGCTGAGCAAACTGGGAATCTCCGCCAAGCGCAGCGCCCCTTTTGTCCTGCTCAACGGTCGCCGTCCTCCACGCCAGCTCAGCTTCTGGGGCGACTGAGTAGCGATGCTTCGCACTATCTCTCCCGGCCCGATTGCCAAGAGACATCTGGCGCGAACCGTCTTCGGACGCCCACTTTGCACTGTTGACGCCTCTGGGGACAGGTGCTAGCGAATCCTTCTTCGGCGACCGCGACGACGCCTGATCTTGGGCTGCACGGCGTAGACCTGGAGCGGAGAGGGAGCTAGGAGGAGGTATCCCCTGATCGCCCTCCCGGACCGCCGTTGGAGAGATGGCCGCTCAACCGGCAGCTACATCATTAGCGAAGACCGGCGAAAAGATCGGTCTCCTTCTCGTCGGGCCAGCCGACGGTTGACTGGGCGAGTAAGTAGTGTTCCTTATCGAAGCCTGCAGCGCGCAGCTCTTCGTCTTCCACGCCGTCGAAACGGTTCTCACGCCCCACCTGCGTAGCGTGGCACTGGATGCCGCGCACTTTCTGCTCCAGGTAGTCGCTGACATCCACGACGGTGGTGATCTCCTCGAGAGATCGTCCCACGAAGCGAAACGGCACGCCGTCCATCATCATCGCGGTCGGTTCTTCCCTCTGTCGTCTAACCTCCAGCTGCTCCTCGGGCATCACCCGGAAGTAGAGCTTACTGACCTGGTGGGGCTCGCAATCCTGGCCCACGTGATGCGGGAAGCAATCGGAGTCGGCAGCCATCTCCACAGCGATGGTCGTCCAACGGTGCACCGCGATGTGGTCATAGTGACCGTAGATCCCCTCCGGGCCGAAGGTGACAATGACTTGGGGCCTAAGCTCCCGGATAAGGCGCACCACCTTACCCACCGCCTGTCCCTGGTGGATGAGAGGGAGCAAGCCGTCAGCATAGTCGAGAAAACGGGGAGGATGGATACCGTATACCTGACAGGCGCAGCGGAGCTCATGCTCGCGGACGAAGGGTAGATCGGCGGTGATTGCCAGATCCGGGTCAGCGATCTCACCGGCCTCGCCCCGGGTGGCCGTGATCAGGTGAACGTCGCATCCTTCGGCGGCGTACTTGCTTAACGTGCCACCCGTACCGAAAGCCTCGTCGTCAGGATGGGCAAAGACAGCCATTAAGGTCAAGTTGCTCAAGGTCGCCCTCCGTATCCGGTTAATCCATAGTAGCGCTATCATAGCACAGCCGGGGCCGCTGGTCAAAGAGATCAGACCGAATTCCAGGAGGGTGCCAGACGTCTCTGCAAGATCGCGCCTTACGGACGGGTGGTTCATCTCTAAGCGAAAGCGGGGGAGAGGAGCTGGCTGAGGGATGCAGCCGGCGGGTGGTGGCACGCGAAAAGGAGTACGTCTAGAACAAAGAAGCCCCAGGGCGGACCCTGAGGCTTCACTTATCGGTGGGGCTCGTCTACGACATTGCCCCTACCGGTTCTTTTTCGCGGCCGTTGCCGCTGACCGCCACGGATTCGATCTCCAGCCCCGACTCGAAAGCCAACTGGAGCACCTCGTCAACGTGATCGACCAACTCGAAAGCCAGTTCGTCACGGATCTCCTGCGGCACCTCATCGAGATCAACCTCGTTGGCCTTGGGCAGAATCACCGTCTTCAGACCGCGGCGATGAGCGGCCAAGACCTTCTGCTTGACGCCGCCGATGGGCAGGACGCGTCCCTGGAGCGTGACCTCACCGGTCATGCCGATGTCCTCCCGAACAGTACGCCCGGTCAGGACTGAGACCAGGGCGGTTACCAGCGTCACACCTGCCGATGGGCCATCCTTCGGAATTGCCCCAGCAGGCACGTGGAGGTGCACCGTCTTCTCCTCCAGCGCGTCCTGGGGAAGCCCCAGCCGTCCCAGCTCACCCTGCACGAAGCTGAGTGCGATGCGAGCTGACTCCTTCATGACGTCGCCAAGCTGACCTGTCAGGAGGAGCTTCTCCTTGCCTTCCATCGAGCGCGCCTCGACGAAGAGCACCCTGCCGCCGGTCGGCGTCCAGGCCAGGCCAGTGGCAACCCCGGGCAGCTCCGTTCGCAGTTGAGCCTCGTCGCGGTACTTCGGCTTACCCAGGAACTCGCGCACCTTCTCCTCGTCGACGGTCTCGACACAGGGATACTCGTCAGGCGAGCATCTTGCGACGTTCATGGCCACCTTACGCAGTGACCGACCGATCTCGCGCTCGAGATTGCGCACACCAGCCTCGCGCGTGTAGTCGCGAATGATAGTCCGCAGACCGTCCTCGGTGACATCCACCTCGTCGGGTTCTAGGCCGTTGACCTTCGTCTGACGCGGCACCAGATAGCCTTCCGCGATCTGGACCTTGTCGTACTCGGTATAGCCGTCAATCTCGATGACCTCCATCCGGTCTTGCAGCGCTGGCGGGATCGTGCTCAGCGTGTTCGCGGTCGTGATGAAGAAGACATCGCTCAGGTCGAAGTCCAAGTCCAGGTAGTGATCGCGGAATGCGTGGTTCTGCTGCGGATCGAGCACCTCCAGCAGGGCGCTGGCAGGATCGCCACGCCAGCTGGAGCTAACCTTGTCGACCTCGTCCAGCATAAAGACCGGATTGCGGGTACCGACGCGCTTCAGCGCCTGGATAATCCGTCCGGGCATCGCGCCGATGTACGTGCGGCGGTGACCCCGAATCTCGGCCTCATCCCGAAGCCCTCCCAGGCTCATGCGGGTGAACTCACGGCCCAGGGCCCGAGCAATCGAGCGGCCCAGGCTGGTCTTGCCCACCCCGGGTGGACCGACGAAGCAGAGAATCGTCGAAGCGTACTCCTCCGGCCTCTCAACGTCCCGCTCCCGATGGAGCTTCCGGACAGCCAGGAACTCAAGAATGCGCTCCTTGACCTTCTCCAGGCCGTAATGGTCCTCGTTCAGCACGGTCTGGGCATGGCCCAATTCCAGGTTGTCCTCGGAGAACTCGTTCCAGGGAAGCTCGAGCAGCCAATCGAGGTAGGTCTTGATGACGCCAACCTCAGCGGACTGGGGATGGAGCCCGGCCAGACGATCGAGCTCTCGCTCGGCCTCCTTGCGCGCCTCCTCCGGCAGATCCGCCTCTTCGAGCTTTCGGCGGTACCCCTCTACTTCCGAGCCCTCCTCGCCCTCGCCCAGCTCCTTCTGGATAGCCTTCATCTGCTGACGCAGAAGGTACTCGCGCTGCGTCTTCTCCATCTCGGACTGGGCTTCCTCGCGGATCTCCTCACTGACCTCTAGGACATCGAGCTCGTGCTGCATGATGCGGAGAAGTGACCGCATCTGGGTCGTCATGTCTTCACCAGACAGGACTTCCTGCGCCTGCCCCACATTTAGCTGGAGGTTCGACGCAAGAGCGTAGAGGAGGACATCTGGCTCCGCCACCTCATCGAGCATCTGGATGGCCTCTTCCGGAACCTGCGGGAAGTAGGAGACCATCTGCCGCGCCAAGTTGAGCAACTCACGGCGCAGTGCCTCGACTTCGGCTTCGTTCCTAACCTGCTCCCTAATCGGCTCCACCCGAGCTTTCAGATACGGTTCCTCGGCCAGCCACTCGGCGACCTCCACACGAAGGAGGCCCCGGATGATGATCTGATACTCGGCCGAGTCGTCCTCAGTCAGGCGGACGACTCGCTCAACCCGAGCCAGGGTCCCGATCTGATGGACGCCGTCGGCTCCAGGTTCCTCGACCGAAGGATCGGTCATGGCTGTGAGCACGACAAGCCGGTCACCGTCAAGCGTATCCTCCAACAACTCGACCGAACGCGGGATGCCGATAGCCAGCGGCAGCACCATGTGAGGGAAAGCCACCACGTTGCGCAGAGGCAGTACAGGTAGTTCACGTGGTAGATCACCCTGCAGCATCCGTTCGTCGTCTTTTGTTTGAATTAGCGATTGCAACATATAGACACCTCAAATGTGAGACAGCATGCGTCGCTGCTTCGCATAGCGCTTCATGCGTACGTGTGCTAGATTATGGATGGTCAGTATATGAAAGGTATTAGCAGAGGATAAGATTCGTATTAGAACCTAGACCAGCCACTCAAGACAGCGGAAGTGGGAAGGCATCCCGAGGGAGCCTCCCCACGCGCCGTGTCCCGACCGGAGGCGGCAGGCCGGCGAGGGCCTTGCTTCACTGAGCTGCCGCCACCAGCCCGGTACACATAGACCCTTACAACTTGCGTACGATCTCTCAGGTTGAGAGGAGCCCTAAGAGGCGCCGGCCGCCTCTCGCTTGGGCTCCATGAGTTTCCGCAGCCGCTTCATGTAAGCCTTCGAACGTGCCTGCTTAAGCCAATCTCTGACGTGCTTGTAGCCGTAGAGACGAAGCATCGGAACCGCCAGGATGTCCTGCAGCCGCCTCCAAGAGTCCTTCGACAACGTCTGGCGCAGTGTGCCGAGCAAGTCTGGCCAGCGAGAAGGCAAGAGTGAAAGCACTGCCACCCGCGGCAGCTGCACCCGCAGACCTCGCTCCCGCCATAGGAGACTGATGAGGAAGGGGAGATTGCGGGTTACGTTGGCGAGGAAGAGGCGCACGACGTGTCGGACAGAGTAGAAGCGCGCCATAGCCCGGCACGTGCCCATCTGCAGCTCGTAGGCACTCATCAGCTTCGGTTGAACGACACAATGATGCCCATCGTACAGGCTGAGGTCGTCTGTGAGCAAGCGGTTCTCCTCAGCCATACGCTCGTAGAATGGCGTTCCCGGACAAGGCGTCAGCATCAAGAACTGGACGGTATCGATCTCGTTCTCCAATGCGAAGTCGACTGTCCGATCGAAGATGGTTTTGTCATCGGTGTCCGCGCCGAGGACGAACATGCCGTGAACGTGAATGCCGTGGTCGTGAAAGGCCTGGACACTCTCCTGGACGTCCCGCACGTCCTGATGCTTGTTGTAGGCATCGAGCGTTGCCTGGCTGACGGACTCGAAGCCACAGTAGACCGTCGTGCAGCCCGAATCGCGCATCAGTCGAAGCAGCTCATGATCAAGCTCCCGCGTTCGCTTGTCACGATAGACGGCCTCGGCACGCATCTGCGCTGACCAAGGGGGCGTTAGGTCCCGCTCGATCATCCCTTGCAGCAGCGCCTTTGTTCGCCGCTTGTCCACCACAAAGTTGTCATCGTAGAAGAAAACGGCCCCGCGGCCCCGGTACGTCTCCAGCTCGTCGAGAACGTTCTCAATCGCGCGCGCCCGCACCCGGCGGCCAAACATATGGATCACCGAGCAGAAGTCGCAGTTGAAAGGGCAACCCCATTGAGTCATCACCGGGATGTTGGTCATTTGCTCGTGCCCAACGATCAGATTGAGGGCGGGCGCGGGAAGTGTCTTGAACGCCTCCGGCGGGCAGGGCGGACGATCGGGATTGTGAATCGCCCGGTCCGCGGCATCGCGATAGGAGAGGCCGGCAATCCCCGCTACATCACCATCTCCCTCGAGAGCCTCGACCAGCGCCAGGATGGTCTCTTGTCCCTCGCGCCGCACCACGAAGTCACAGTTCTCCAGTCCTTCCTCAGGGAGAAAAGTAACGTGCGGTCCTCCGATGACGGTGGGAATGTCGAGATCACGCACCCTCTCCGCCATTTCATAGGCCACAGGCGTGGTCGCCGTTGTGGTCGAGAAGCCAACAAGGTCCGCCTGTGCGATATCGTCCCAGTTGACGGGCGCCAGTGTCTCGACGTATATTCGCACGTCGTGACCCTGGTCCGCCAGTACACGGCCCAATAGGGGCAGCCCCAAGCGCGGCAAGAGCGCTCGGTCAAAAACGTTCAGCCCAGGAGCTTTGGGCTCGATCAGTCGAATTCTCACGGTATCCTCCTCTGAAACCTGCTCAATGCAACGTTCATGCTTGGCCCTCGCTCAAAGGACGCAGTAGAGGGCAAGCTCTGTCGAGGTTCAGAACAGCAGCCGGAGCTTCCCGACCTACTCCGCCCCGGATACTGTGTGAACCCCCTCCCAACCAGCAGAGGCCTGCCGGTTCGGGTCCCCAGCGCGAAACAGGAAGACGTTCAAGGATGAGATTGTCGGGTAGAGCTGGCGTTGCCTCGGGCGGTGACCCGGGACAAAGTGCAGCGTCCTGAACGCTTCCTAGGCTAGGATATCAGACAGGATCGCGCTCTGAACAGAAGACAGAGAGAGGGATGAAACATTGAGGAGGCATCAGCGAGAAGTACACGCTTCCCGCCTGTGGAGGGTGCATCGGCATAAGGCCGATCCTTCTTCTTCGACAACCAGTGGAGCATCAGTCCCAAGCAGACCTCGAGCATGGCCTGGACGGCGCTCTCTTCGTCCGACAGATCGTCTTCGGACATCTCACTGGAGCAGATCTTCCTCAGAAGACGGCTCAAGGACAGGTCGAGATTGGGCGCCGCCCTGCGGAGCGCGCGAAGCCGCTGCTGGCCGTCCGTGACCAGTGCCCGTGCTACAGCCTCGGGTTGGGCGACCGCGCCATTTAAGGTCTGAGAGAGCCCGATCACCATTTGCAGGAGAAGGATGGGCTGCACGTTAGGCAGCGCCTTCAATGGGACTCTTTGTCCCAAAGCGCGGAGAGCGGCCTTCTTCTTTCCCAGAGAGAACATGATGAAGGCATTATAGGACCTGACCGGCGGAAGTCAAGCGTGAAGCGGTCACCGCGTGGACCGGGGGGGGTATGGCTCCGGTCAAGGCTCGGTAACACGCGTCAGTCGCCCCGAGACGAGGCTCAGGGCAATCGAGACATCCAGGCTAGACGTGTGACGTAACCCTGGCTCCTTGTTTGGCACCAGACACCGTGCTATAATCGCAGTCATTGAAAGACGGCACAATCGTACGTGACAAGGAGGTTACGATGGAGATTGCTACGAGAGAGTTCAAACGCTGCACCGTGGTCGAGGTATCCGGCCGTATCGACAGCGCCACCGCACCAGAGCTGGCGGAAACCTTCCAAGACTTGCAGGCTGACGGTCAGTGCAACCTGGTGCTCGACATGAGCGACGTCGACTTCATCTCGAGTGCGGGCTTGCGTGTCTTGATTGACACGCAGAAGAGATGCCAGCGCCAGAACCGCGGCAAACTGGTTCTGGCTGAAGTGCCCGAGCACATCTACGAAGCCTTTGATCTGGCAGGCTTCGATGCTCTGTTCAGCTTCTATGATGAAGAGATCGAAGCAGTAGGCAGCTTCTAGAAGAGATCACTCCCCCGACGTCGAAGCGTGAAACGTGGGAGATTGGCTCTCTCACCTGAGATGCTTCGTGCTATACCTGTATGTGTAAGAAAGAGACCCGCACCTTCCCGGCCGAATACGATAGCCTCGCAGCGATCGACCAGTTCATCGCAGATGCGGCCAGATGCGCCGGTTTCGATCGCTGCACCGTCTACCAAGTGCAGCTGGCGGTGGACGAGGCCTGCTCCAACATCATCGAACACGCCTACGGTGGCGAAGGGCCTGGCGTGATCGAGTGCAGTCACCGCGTAGAGGATGGGAACCTGACGGTCGTGCTCCGCGATTACGGTGACCCCTTCGATCCCGAATCCGTGCCAGAGCCAGACATCGAAGCCGATCTCGAAGAACGCACCGGAGGTGGTCTCGGGCTCTTCTTCATCCGTCGGATTATGGATGAGGTGACCTTCGACTTCGACTCAGAGGTCGGGAACGTGCTGACGTTAGTGAAACGGAAAGGGAGCTTCTGTTGAGCCGCCTCGCATGACCGGCGAATGCGGAACGTCACGCCAACAGAGGACTTTGATGATGGAAGAGTCTTCATCCACCACCCAGAAGTGGCGCCACCTCCTCGATCTGGGCAGAGAGCTCGTCGCTCAACCGGAGATCAGCAAGCAGCGGGAGTTGATCCTAGCGGCAGCAGAAGACCTGATCGAGGGGGAGGCCACGCTCTGGCTCAACAGGGCGGTCTACGCACCGCCGCATGCCAAGACGACGGTTGATTCCCCCGAGCCGCCATCGCCCATCGGGCGTCGGGCACTCGATCAAGGAGGGCCAATCGTTGAAGGTTCGTCCTGTGCTTTTGCGCTGCGAGGCACGCGCGACATCCTGGGAGTTCTCGAGGTAAGAAAGGATGGAGCGTCATCCTTAACCGAGGACGACGTTGCGCTGGTCGAAGGACTGGCAATCCAATCCGCAGCTGCCCTCCAGGCTGGCCGCCAGATCGCCGTAGAGCGCTGGCGCCTGGAGCAGCTCTCGCTGGTACGAACGGTGAGCGCCGAGGTTGCGGACATCCTCAATCTGGACGAACTGGCTCATCGAGTGGTCAACCACGTCCTCCGCACCTTCGGATACTACTACGCGGCGCTCTTCACCCTGGAGCCAGATCAGGAGACGCTCCTCTGTCGAGCAAGCGCTGGCCCGGCAGAGGCCGGCAACGGAGAAGAGGCTGAAAGCGGCTTCTCGCCATCGGTGCAGCTGGGACAGGGCATCGTTGGTCACGTGGCCGAGACCGGGGAGGAGATCCTGGCGGGAGACGTAAGCCAGGAGCCCCACTACCGTTACGTCGACGTGCTCCCAGAGACGAAGTCGGAGGCAGCCCTCCCCCTCCAGATAGAAGAACGCATCCTGGGCGTGCTCGACGTCCAGAGCAACCAGGCGGAGCGGTTCGACGAGACGGACATCCTGGTCCTTCGCGCCCTAGCGGACCAGGTCGCCATCGCTGTGGAGGATGCTCGACTCTACAGTGACTTGCGGCTGCACGCCGATCAGCTATCAGCGGTGGCTGAGGTCAGCCGGGTGGTAGCATCTATCCTCGATCTTGACGAGCTCCTCAACGAAGTGGTGGCGCTGATTCACGAACAGTTCGAGTACCCTTACGTCCATTTGTTCACGGTGGACCTCGCTGAACAGAAGATCGTCTATCGCGCTGGCTGGCCGCCGCGATCCGGGGGGACAAGAGAGGGGCAGGTTGTCTGCGACCTGAAGGACTCGGAGGGCATTGTGGCCTGGGTTGCGACTCACGGGGAGGCGGTGCTCGCTAACGACGTGCGACGAGACCCTCGTTACCGGGGGCTGGCGCCACCGACCGTCGACACGCGCGCCCAATTAGCTGTACCGCTGATGTTCGGGGGGGAGGTGCTTGGCGTCCTCGACGCTCAGAGCGATCAGCGGGGTGCTTTCGGGGAAGAAGACCATTTCCTGTTCAAGGCTCTGGCCGACAGTGTGGGCGTCGCGATCCGCAACGCGAACCTGTACCGCTCTGAGCGGTGGCGCCGACAGGCTGCCGACAGTATGCGGGATGTGGCCGGGCTTCTCTCCGCCGGGATCGAGCTTGACGAGGTGCTGGACGCCATCCTAGACCGCCTTGGAGCTATCCTGCCGTGTGATGCATCGGCCATCTGGTTGCTGGACAACGAGACACTCTGCCTCTCGGCGGTCGATGGAGCGGACAAGAACGTGTGTATCAGCAACTCGCTGTATGAGCAGAATGTCTGGCTGCGTCAGGTGCTCGTCGCGGATCAACCGGTCGTTCGCGCGTCGGCAGCTCCCCCAGAGCCGCTGGGAGTTACGCTGGGCTTCGAGTCCGACTACTCCGCCATCGCTGCCCCCCTGCGGGCGGGCGATCGGCGACTGGGCTTACTCACACTAGTCCACCACACGCCCAACCGCTACGGTCCCGAATCGCGGGCGATGACGGCTGCCTTCGCCAGCTACGCCGCTGTCGCGATCGAGAACACCCGCCTGTACCAACGGGCGCAGGAACAGGCCTACATCTCTACTGTCCTGCTCCAGGTCGCAGAGGCCACCCAGTCTTCGACTACGTTGGACGAGGTGTTGGATACTGTGGTCCGCCTGATGCCCATGCTGGTGGGCGTCCAGCGTTGCGGTCTCTTCCTGTGGGAAGAGTCCGGTGAAGCGTTCTCAGCGGTGGCTGCCTGTGGCCTGAGCGACGAAGAGGAATATGCCTTTGACCACTTGCGAATCAGGCCAGGCGAGGTGCCGGCCTTCGATGAGCTCCACCTCACGGGAGAGCCTGTTGCCATCGGCAGCGTCCCCCTAGACTCGGACAGCACGGTGCCCCCGCCCCTTCATCCCTTCGAATCACCACTGTTGCTGCCCTTGCTGGCTCACGGCGAGGTATTGGGAGCCATGCTCGTTGACTATGAATCCGAACAGCGCGGCGTGGAACCGGACGCGTTGGGCAAAGAAAGGATGGCCATCTTACGCGGCATAGCCTACCAAGCTGCTATGGCTGCGGAGAACGCCCGTCTGCTGGAAGCGCGCCAGGAAGAGGCCTATGTGTCGGCCGCACTGCTCCAGGTTGCCCAAGCCGTCGTCAGCTTGAATGAGCTGGAGGAGATCCTCGAAGCCATCGTACGGATAACGCCCATGCTCGTCGGGGTAGAACGCTGTGCCATCTTCCTCTGGAACGACGAAGAGCAGGTTTTCCGACCGAGACGGGGCTACGGCACCTCAATGCCCGATCGCGTCTTTGCCCCCGGTGAGTTCCCGCTGCTGGACAACATCCGCGAACAGAACGAGGTCATCACCTTAGCCAACGTCGATCGGATCAGAGACCTCGTACCTCGTGAGCTGGACAGGGAACTGGGACTGGGCGAACCGGCTGTGGAGTCCGTTCCTGATGGCACGGCAGTCATCGTCGGGGTTCCCATGTCGGTGAAGGGCGACGTGCTGGGGAGCTTGCTGGTAGGAGAGAGCGATCGACAAAATGGGTTCGACGATCGACGGCTGGAGATCATCACTGGCATCGCCCAACAGGCCGCTCTGGCCGTGCAGAACGACCGTCTCCAGCAAGAGATGGCCGAACGCGAGCGGCTGGAGCGCGAGCTTCAGCTGGCCCGGGAGATTCAACAGACGTTTATGCCAGAGCATCTTCCCCATCTTCCAGGCTGGGAACTGGCGGTGACGTGGGAGGCGGCTCGTCAGGTTGCGGGTGATTTCTACGACGTCTTTGAGCTGCCCGACCGACGGTTGGGGTTGGTCATCGCCGATGTGGCCGACAAAGGCATGCCGGCCGCGCTGTTCATGGCGTTGACCCGCACGTTGATGCGTGCGGCGGCCGCTGAGGAGCGCTCTCCGGCCGGCGCTTTACGACGCGTCAACAATCTGCTGGTGCCGGACGCTCAACATGGTATGTTCGTCACGGGGCTCTACGCGATTCTGTCCCTCGAATCGGGCAAGCTGGTCTACGCCAATGCCGGACATCATCCCCCCCTGATCCTCCGGGCCGACACGGAGAGGGTGGACCAACTCGAGCGGGGAGAGACAGCGTTAGGGGTACTGACCGACGTTGATTTCCAGGAGCATGAGGATGAACTGGCCGCCGGGGACTGTATGATGCTCTACACGGACGGCGTCACGGAAGCCCTCTCCCCCGACGGCCTACTCTTCGGCGAGAAACGGCTGGAGGCGGTGATACGACAGCCTTGCGAGAAAGAGTCGGCTGAGAACACCTTGAGGAAAATCCTCAACGCCGTGGAGAGCTTCGTCAACGGCAATCCCCCCTCCGATGACCTCACTCTGATGGTCTTGCGTCGACAGAGTGAGTAGCGGTCGCCAGAGATCGCACTGAACCGAAAGACCGTCCTACCCGAGGAACTACTCTACGAAAATCTCGACCCGCTCGTTATCCTCGGCGTCCTCGACGTCGACGATTTTGCCCTCGGTGCCAGATTGAAGAGCCTGCATGACCTCTTCCAGGTCGATCTCCTCCGGCGCGAAACGCGCCCCCATGTGCATCCCCACGTTGATCAAGTTCCAAGGCAGGTCGATGTTCACCTTGTTCCGGCCCGTCTCCAGATCAGAGACCCGAACACGGAGTCGCCGCGGCTGCTTCGTCCGGTCGACAGACGCGGGGCCTGGGCTCGGCTGTGTCTGCTGCTTCAAAGCCTCCAGAAGCTTCGCGCCCTCTTCGGCGCTAATCTGGCCGCTCTGCACCATCTTCAGGATTTCCATTCTCTCTTCGGCTGTAGCCATATGATGCACCTCCCAGGCCAATTGTAGCATGTCCTCCCGGCTTGACAATTCCCCGGGAAAGACAGCCGCGTTTTCGGCGCCTCAGGGAGACCGCCTCGGCCGGGTGTGCTAGCGATTTGTCGCAAATGGGGACCCTCATAACCCACGTCATTGCCGGTGACACTTCCGAATGGTATAATCTCTCCCATGAGAAAAGGCTGGCCTGCCCTCCTGGCGCTGCTGATAGCCCTAGCAGCGTGCGCTCCCTCGACTGACGCTCGCAGGGTCACGTTAGTCGTCGACGGGGAGACGCGCGAGGTCACGACCGAAGCCATGACCGTCCGTGACCTCCTCGAAGAGACGAACGTCTCACTGGACGCTGACGATCGTGTGATCCCGGCGGAGCCGACGCTTATCGATGCAGGCATGGCGGTGCGCGTCGTACGGGTCGAGACGCATACAGAGACCGTGGAGCGCGAGATTGCCTACGATCGCCGAACGGTGCACGACGCGTCCATACCGGCTGGAGAGTCTCAGTTGTTGGAGGCCGGCGTTACCGGCATTGAGGAACTGACCTATCGGATCACACTGGAGGATGGCGTCGAGGTTAACCGCCGTCTGGTGCGTCAGGAAACGCTGCGCGAGCCCCGTACCGAGGTGATCCTCGTAGGGGCCCAGACCGAGCAGAAACCGGTCCCCCTTACCGGCACGGTGGCCTACATCGCCAACCAGAACGCTTGGCTTATGGAGAACACCAGCCTCAATCGGAGGCGGCTCACACACCGGGGAGATCTCGACGGTCGGGTCTTCAGCCTCTCCACCGATGGCACACACTTACTTTTCACCCGGGTACCGACAGAGACGGGAGACAGCGCCCCCCTCAACACGTTCTGGGTCCTCGACACAACGACAGCGAGCGCGGAACCGGTTCGGCTTGAGGTTGACAGCGTTCTCTGGGCAGCGTGGGAACCGGACTGCGCGGTATCACGAACCAGCAACAGATGCCGCATCGCCTACACAAGCGGGATGCCGGCCGAAGGCAATCCAGGGTGGCGGGCGGAAAACGATCTGTGGGTGGCCCGTCCAAATCCGAGCAAAGGGGAGCTGTCCGCCAAACAGCAGCTTCTGGAGCCCAGACGAGGGGGCTCCTACAGCTGGTGGGGCACGAGATACGCCTGGTCGCCCGATGGACGGAGCTTAGCCTACGCCCGGGCTGACGAAGTGGGCGTGGTCCGCATCCACGACGGATGGCAGGAGGCCTTGTACGACTTCCCTCCCTACCGCACATACGCGCCGTGGGTGTGGACACCGACGGTCGCGTGGTCGCCGGATGGCGGGTACCTGGTCACCACGCTGCACGGTGCGGCGCCGACTGGAGGGTCGCCCGAGGACAGCCCCGTTTTCGACGTATGGGCCCTCAGCGCTGATGGAACCATTACCGCGGAGCTATCGAGCGAAGCCGGTATGTGGGCCGCACCAGTCTACGCACCTAAGATGGGAGCTGTCGCGTTCGGGCGGGCTCGCAGTCCCTATGCCAGTCACACCAGCAGCTATGACATCTACGTCATGGATCGGGACGGGTCGGATCGGCGCCTCCTCTTTCCGACAAATGACGAGATCGGGCTTGAGTACCCCGAGATGGCTTGGAGTCCGAAAGGGGACCAACTGGTGTGCGCGTACCAGGAGAATCTCTACCTCATCGAGGTCTCGGACGGCGACATGCAGCAACTGACCGTCGGGGGCGGCGTGACGGCTGTGGAATGGCAACCTGGATATCCGGAACGGGAGGAGCGCACCACCCCTTCCGCAGACGACGAAGAGACGGAGAGCCCGGACCGTCGGCCGACGGATCGGCCACAGGATCCGGTGCCGGACTGAGAGATCTCTCCCTTGCATCGTAAAGCCTCCGCCTCTGCTGCAGACTGCCACTCTATCGCCCTGAGAAACCCGTGAACAGACCGACAAGATACTGGACACGCCTCTGTCTGATTGGTCTCGCGGCGATCCTTCTGGCGAGTGGTGCCCTGTTCGTTGCGCGGCGGCGTGCTTCCCTCCAAGGTGAGACTCTATCCTTTACCCCGCTCACTGGAGAAGCCGAGTGGGACGGAGATTGGGAGCTGTCGACTCGGGGCGCCGACCCAAGCCAGGCGGGCAGCCTTGCCAACACGGACCGGGTCACGATTCCGTTTGACGGCACTGCGCTGGCGCTTCGAGTCCGTCGAGGCGATTATCGAGCCTACCTCTGGGTCAGCGTTGATGGGGAGCCCGCTAACCAACTGCCCCACACAGAGCGCGGGGCTTACCTCGTACTCAGCTCACCCGATTACGAGCCTCAGACGGATACCATTCTCGTGGCTGCCGGACTTGAGGATGGAGCGCATACGGCGGAAATCGTCGCCGACCGGGGGTGGGACCAATGGCCCCTCGTCGGCTGGCAGGTCAGACGCGGTCCTGCCCTGGGCCCGTACGACCGGGCGCTGGCGGCCCTGACAGCCGCTGCTGTCGTCTGCCTCGCAGTTCTAGCGGCGGCCAGTCTAGGGCACCGGCGCAACTGGAAAAGCGAAGTGCGGAGAGTCGGAGAGGGGAAAGGGAGGCAGTTCGGTCTCCGGCGTCTCAACTGGTTCTTTGGTCTTTCTGAGTCGCCCCTCTGTTCGCCAGCGTCCTTCCTCGTCACAGCCGGCTTGTTCTACGTCTCCCCCTGGCTTCCCCTTACCCTGGTCGCCGGGGCAGCCTTGGCCATCCTCGTCCTCCTGCGACTCGATCTGGGGTTGGCGATGGTGGCTTTGAGCGCTCCCTTCTACCTCCATCCGCGTCCCCTGCTCGGCAAGTCATTCTCAATGACGGAGATCCTCATTCTGCTCTGTCTGGGGTCCTGGGCCGTGAGACGGATAGGTGCGCGGACGCCGCTCCGCTTCCGAAGCTGGTTATCCTCTTCACCAGATTTTGCTGTCTTATTCCTCGTGCTCGCCGCCATAGCTTCCACTCTCTTTGCCGAACGGCGACACGTGGCGCTTCGAGAGCTGCGAGTGGTTATCCTGGAGCCGGCGTTGTTCTACTTGATGATACGGACGACAGAACTCCCGGAGAAAGCCACCTGGCGCATCGTAGACGGTTTCGTAGTAGGGGCCGTCCTGGTGAGCTTGATCGGCGTGATCCAGTACGCGATGGGTATCAACGTCATCACCGCTGAGCAGGGCTTCCGGCGTCTGCGCTCCGTCTACGGCTCTCCCAACAACGCTGCTCTCTACCTGGGGCGGGCGCTGCCGGTTCTGCTGGCCGTCGCATCCTTTGCCAGAAGGCGAGCACGACGAATCGCCTACGGCGTGTTCCTCATTCCCGTCGCGCTGGCTCTACTACTCAGTTTCTCGAGAGCGGCGATCCTGATCGGCGTACCGTTTGCGCTGCTGGTACTGGGGTTGTTAGCGGGCGGGCGCTGGCGTTGGATAGCATTAGGTCTGATCGCGGGCGCGGCGATAGCCATCGTTCCTCTCCTAAGGACACCGCGCTTTGCAGGTCTCCTAGACCCGCGCAGCGGCACCCTTTTCTTTCGGCTGCAGCTCTGGCAGGCATCGTGGAGGATGTTCACAGACCACCCATGGCTTGGCGTCGGTCCCGATAACTTCCTCTACCAGTACCGCGGCCGCTATATCCTGCCGACCGCATGGCAGGAACCTCACCTCTCTCATGCCCACAATATCGTGCTGACGTTTGCCACGCGGCTGGGTCTTCCGGGGCTGGCCGCCGGCCTCTGGCTTCTGATGGGCTTCTGGAAGCACGGCCTGCCCCTTCGCCGTAATGGGGACAGGGACTTGCGCGCGCTGGCGCTTGGGCTCATGGGCTCGATGGCCTACACCCTGGCACACGGGCTCGTCGATGCCTCCTACTTCTTCGTCGATCTGGCGTTAACTTTCCTTTTGGCGCTGGGTCTGGTACAATCCATCGGGAGGTATCGTACGCATGAATGGAAAAACTAACGTAAATACGGTTATTCTTGTCTTGATTCTGATCACCGTCCTGGTGGGCGGTGTCGCAGTCTTCTGGTCGGTTCGACAGGTCACTCAGCCTTTGGCCGAGGCCGAACGGACTTTGAAGGAGCAGTTCGATCAAGTCGTCAACCCGACCCCCACGATCCAACCCGATCCGGTGACGATCGTGAAGGAGGTACGCAGCCTCAGCCGACTGGAGACGGCAGCCTACACGATCGAGAAGATCATCACCGCTGAGTCACAGCAGGGACCTTTTGCCTTCCTCCTTGGCGACCGGCTGATTTTCGTGGCACATGGCCAGGTGATTGCCGGTGTAGATCTGGCGAAGCTGGAAGAAAACGACATTACGGTGGAGGAAGATGGTTCGGTCGACGTCGTGATGCCCGAGGCCGAGATCTTCATCACGGCGCTGAACAACGAGGATTCGTACGTCTTTGACCGCGATACGGGTGTGATCGGGATGAAGGTCGATTTGGAGACAGAAGCCCGTCGCGCTGCCGAGGAGGAGATCGAGAACGCGGCACTAGAGGACGGCATCCTCGAGATGGCCCAGACAAATGCTGAGACCTACGTCCGTCACCTGATCCTGACACTGGGGTTTCGGGAAGTCAGCATCAGTCATTAGCTTCACGGATCCGTCCGGAGCTTGGGCTTTGCCAGATCGGTCCGCGCACGCCGAGCACGAGCTGGTAGAGGCGGAAGGGGTGTAGCTGTTCGGATAGGCGTAGGTCCACGCTTGCCGTGGGCCAGGAGGCACTATGGAGATTAGAATCAACCAGACGACGATCGCGTTGGTCGAGGGGGACATCACGAAGCTGGACACCGATGCCATCGTTAACGCTGCGAACGAACGCCTTGCCCACGGCGGAGGCGTGGCCGCCGCCATCTCCCGAGCCGGAGGACCAGTCATCCAGAAGGAAAGCCAGCGATGGGTGCAGGAGCATGGACGAGTGTCCACGGGGTCAGCAGCCATCACGTCGGGCGGCAACCTGCAGGCTGATTACGTGATTCACGCTGTCGGCCCGATCTATGACGCGATGCCGTCTGCAAGGGCAGCCGATCTACTGGGCTCGGCGGTGACGTCTGCACTGCTGAAGGCCGACGACCATGACCTTGCGTCTGTCGCTCTACCAGCTATCAGCACGGGTATCTACGGGTATCCCCTGGAAGAGGCAGCTGAGGTCATGCTGAAGGCGGCTATCGACTACGTCAAGAGCGGAACGGATTTGAAGAGAATCGTGTTCTGCCTCTACGACCATTCTTCGTTTGAGGCTTTTGCGGAAGAACTTGAGGCACAGACGGCATAGGATTCTGTCCGTCTGTCCCACGCAAGCCGGGCGCTTCCCCTTTTAGCTCTACCTCAGCAAGAAGGAGCGACAGATGCGAATTCTTATCACCGGCGGAGCCGGGTTCATCGGCTCTCATCTCTGTGACCGCCTGCTGCAGGCAGGTCACGAGGTCATCGCCATGGACAACCTGAAGACGGGCAAGGTGGACAATATCGCTCACCTAGCCGGCAATGAACGTTTTCACTTCATCAAGCAGGACGTCACGAACTACATCTTCCTCGAAGGTGGCCTCGATGCGGTGCTCCATCTGGCAAGCCTCCCCAGTCCAGTTGACTACTTGTCCTATCCCATCCAGACGCTCAAGGTCGGTGCGCTGGGAACCCACAAGACGTTGGGACTGGCTCTGGCCAAAGGCGCCCGGTACCTGCTGGCGTCCACGTCCGAGGTCTACGGCGATCCCCTGGAACATCCGCAGAGCGAGGACTACTGGGGAAACGTCAACCCCATCGGTCCGCGAGGCGTGTATGACGAGAGCAAGCGATTCGCGGAGGCGCTGGTGATGGCCTATCATCGCTATCACGACGTTGATACACGCATCGCCCGCATCTTCAACACCTACGGTCCGAGGATGCGTATGGACGACGGGCGCGTGGTACCGAACTTCGTCTGCCAGGCCCTGCGCGGCGATCCACTCACCGTCTACGACGAGGGGAAGCGTACCCGTTCCTTCTGCTACGTCAGCGACCAGGTTGACGGCTTGGTGCGTCTCCTCTTCTCTGACGAGAATGAACCCGTGAATATCGGTAACCCGGATGAAATGACCATCCTCGAGTTTGCCCACAGAGTACTAGAGGTGACTGGCAGCGATTCCGATATCACGTTTGTCGAGCCACAAGACGCGCGCACTGCCGACGACCCCAAGGTACGCTGCCCGGACATCAGCAAGGCTAAGACGGTTCTCAGCTGGTCGCCGGAAGTGTCTCTTGAGGAAGGGCTGCGAAAGACCGCTGCCTTCTTCCAGGAGCGGGTGTGAGGTTTCTTCCTTACCGACGTCTCACAGCCTGGAACAGGTCTTTAGCCATCCCGCTGAGTGTCGCCATAGCCATCCTGGTGGGGTTCCTTCTAGTCCAGCTGTCACCTTTGGAAGGCGCAGCACTCGTTGGACTAACGGCCATCGTCGTTGGAACCGTGATCGAGCCCCTGGTCGGGCTGGGCGTCGCACTCTTCGTGGGCCCTCTAAAGGCTTACCTCAGTGCCAACGTTCCGCAGGTTCCTGCTCAAGTCGGGCACGTCTTTGTCGCCCTGGCCCTAGGATCGTGGCTGATGAAGGGCCTATCAGAACGAAGGGTGTGCCTCGGAGACGGTATCTCTCCGCTCTTCTTGTCGCTTTTCGCTTTCCTCGGCGCGGCGCTCCTTTCTGCGTGGGATGCGGTCGGCTTGGCAGCTTACGGTCTTCCAGAGCTGATCAAATGGGCCGAGATCATCCTCGTGTTTCTCTTCATCAGGGAGCACTTGGTGGCGAACACTCCCGCCCGTCCAGCCGATGGCCCTGCCAGTGGAGCGTCGACTGTTACAGGCCGACACGTGTACTGGTTGATGGCCGCCCTACTCGGGTCCGGGGTTTTTCAGGCCCTAGTGGGCATCTGGCAGTTCGGGCTGCGCGGAGAAGGGCCGGATCATTTCCGTATTCTTGGCGGTGATTTCTTCCGCGCTTATGGGACCTTTGAGCAGCCGAATCCATACGCAGGATATCTGGGGTTGACGACGGCCCTAGCAGTGGGAACCGTCATCGGACTGGCCTGGGACAGGCTCGCCGGAGACGAGACTGGCACGACAGGCCGCAGCAGCCGAGGGAGAGGAAAGACGGGAGAACGGACTATCTCGCTGGTAGGACACCGCGCCGATCTGCTTTTCTACCTTCTCGGCGGTGTTGCCTCAATGGTTATGTTCGGCGCGATGATCGCCTCGTGGAGCCGGGGGGCATGGCTTGGCTTTGGTGCAGCGACGATGGCCATAGCAGCCGCCCTCCCCCGCAGGATGGTTTGGAGCGTGGTGCTGGTGGCCGCCTTGGTCATCGGCGGGATGGCGCTCTACCTGACCGGACAGCTTCCGGCACCTCTTGCAGCGCGCTTGACCACGTTTGCAGCGGACGTCCATCTGGAGGATGTGCGCGGTGTGCCGATCAACGACGCAAACTACGCCGTAATCGAGCGCATAGCTCACTGGCAAGCCGCGCTATCTATGTTCCGCCACAATCTCTGGACAGGCGTCGGTCTGGGCTGCTATGAAGCCGCCTATCCCACGTTTGCTCTCATCAACTGGCCTATGGCCCTGGGCCACGCGCACAATATCTATCTCAACCTCGCTGCTGAGACCGGACTTATAGGACTGGCTGCCTATTCGTTTCTATGGGCTGCGGCGTTCTGGCAGACATGGCGTGTCACACGCCGCGCACGAGGCTTGGAGCGCGGCCTCTCGGTGGGACTATTCGGAGCTTGGACCCACCTGACCGTGCACCATCTACTGGACAACCTGTACGTTAACAACGTGCACCTTCACGTCGGTGTGTTGCTCGGGCTGACAGCCTTTCTCACGCATCGAGTAAATCGAACTACCTTACACTATGATCGCTAAAGTAAAGACGCTCGCAGAGGACAACCAGAAAGAGATCGTACGCTTTCTCAAGTTCGCCGTCGTCGGCACGATAGGGGCTCTGATCGATTTCGGCACTCTCAACCTGCTGATCCAGTTCGCAGGGTTCCCGAAGGTGCTGGCCAACAGCTTTTCATTCACAGCCGCGGTGATCAGCAATTTCATCTGGAACCGTCTGTGGGTCTACCCGGAGACGCGGTACGATCCCCTGCCGAAACAGTTTGCTCAATTCTTCTTTGTCAACGTCGCCGGGTTGGTCATCAATACGGCGATCTTCTACGGCGCGGACCAGTGGGTTCTGGGAGAAGCCGGAATACTCGCTGGGCCGGCAAGCAAGGTGGCGCAGAGCATCGGCATGTCTCACTTCGACTTTGCCTACAACGGTGCGAAGATTCTGGCCACCGGAGTGGTCTTGTTCTGGAATTTCTTCGTTAACCGTTTCTGGACCTTCAGACACGTAGAGTAACCGAGGATGGTCAGTTACTCGAAAGAGAGATCACCGCAGCCGCTCGGTGCCGAGCGGCGTGAGCGGCGGCTCCACGACGGCTGTTTGAGAACGGTCTGACAGAGACTATGCAGATCGGCATCGACTACACGTCAGCGGCTCGCCAGCGGGCCGGTATCGGTCGCTACACGCGCGAGCTAGTGAGCGCGCTGTTGGCAATGGATCGCTCGCACCACTACACTCTCTTCGCCGCCGTCGGTGACTTGCCTGATGACCGTTGGTTGAGAGAGGTCGACCGTCTCCAGGCCATTCGGGGTTCACGATTGGCCATCCGCAGCGTTCCGGTGAGCGACGAGTGGCTCGCCAGACTCTGGCACCGCCTCCGCCTGCCGATTCCTGTTGAACTGATCGCTGGCCAGTTCGACGTGTTCTATTCGCCCGATTTCACGCTGCCACCAACACGTCCCGACGCCCACACCTTGCTCACCGTTCATGATCTGTCGTTTATGCATCATCCTGACGCTTTTGTCCCTCCACTGCGCCGCTACCTGGAGCGTGTGGTTCCCCGCTCCATCGGCCGAGCCGACATCGTACTGGCGGACTCGTCGCACACGAGGTCAGATCTGATGGAGCTGTTTGACGTGCCACCCAGCAAGATAAGGGTTATCACCCCAGGGGTGGACACCCGCTTCCGGCCCGATTCGCCAGCGGACTCCCGCAATCCTCATTCTGGACTTCAGGGCCTCCGCGAACGGTATGGGGTTGGCGACGAGCCGTACATTCTCAGCGTAGGCACGCTGCAGCCGCGGAAGAACTACGTTCGGTTGATCAAAGCCTTCTCCCGGATGAAGGCCACGGGGGAGAGCGATGACGGGACACCGTCGCCCATGCAACTGCTAATTGCCGGGGGGCGCGGTTGGCTCTATGAGGAGATTCTCGACGCGGCCGACAAACACGATGGCGTGCGGGTTCTGGGATTCGTGGACGACGAGGATCTGCCAGCGCTCTACCGAGAGGCAGAGCTCTTCGCCTTCCCATCGCTCTACGAGGGTTTCGGCCTCCCGGTGTTGGAGGCGATGGCGTGCGGGGTCCCGGTGGTCTGCTCCAACACGTCGTCGCTGCCGGAGGTTGCGGGCAACGCAGCGCTCTTGTTCGATCCACTGGACGTGGAAGAACTGAGCGCGGCGATGGCCCGGGGGTTGGAGGATGAGGCGCTGCGTCAGAGGATGACCGAGCGTGGGCTCGCACAGGCAGCCCGCTTCACGTGGCAGCGATCAGCACAGCAGCTTCTGGATGCCATCGCTTCCTGCGAGGAGAGATGAAAAACCACACTGACCAAGCGACCAGATCGCTCTTCACCACAGAAGCGAGAAAGCCGCCCGCTCTGTGCAGCATGCAATTCGTGGGTTCCATCCTCATCGTCGTGGGCTTCTTCGGTCCCTGGATAGGTCATGCGACCGCGGGGCTCACGGTGACCGGCTACGAGCTGTCGGAGTTTGCCAAGTTCTTCCCCCAGGTCCGTGGTGGAGCGGTGCCCATCAGGCGTGCTTTGTTCATCACGCCCCTTCTCGCCGGCGTCCTCTCCCTTGCCCTGGTCATACGCCGTTCCCGCTTAGGTCCCTTCTGGCGATTTGCAGCGACAGCCCTAGCCGCCTTGCTTATGCTGGTTGTCCTGCCGCCGCTTCAGGCAATCCTCGAGCCTCAGTACCGCCTGCAGTTAATCCTGGTGGTGGGCGCATTCCTGTTGTCGCTCGTCACACCGCTCTCGCGACAGGTCTCGGAGCGGATTCGAGGTGTGCTGGTTCTGCTTCTCGTCCTCATCGGACTCGCACCGGCAGCATGGCAAGCCGTGCTATTCCGGCCGCTGGTGGTCAACCTCTACGGGCATCCAATCTGGCCCGGATGGGGCATCATTGTCTGCGCTGCGGGCTTTCTGGTGCTGCTAGTCTCGGGGCTTCGCAGGGCCTTCGGAACCTGAGTCGTATCCCCGACAGAGCACCTCCGGCTATGGTTGGGTACCGAGCGACAACCCTCGGCCGCGGACAGTCTCTAGCTCTCGCCCTTTCCTTGCTCGACTCCTTCATCCCGAATCTCTCCTCGCAGGGCGGTGACCAACCACGCGATCAAACCGACAACGAGTAGGAGTGACTCAGCAGCGACCGCCGTCCACTTGACGGTCGAGAAGGAGCTCGTCAGCAGGGCAACGGCCCGTAGGCGTTGGGGATAGCTCAAGAGCATCGTGACAATGCCGGCGTTTTCGAGCAGATCCGCCACCATGGCCGCCACAGGAACGAAAAGGGCTCGGTGGAGAACCCCCTCGCGAGAGAAGCTCTGGCGAAAGAGATGAGCCAGCGTCAGACCGAACGTCAGAGTCGAAAGAAGTGGGAAGACGGTATCCAGCGTGAGCGCGACGGTGGCGTAGTACTGCCGCCCCTCGGGGCCGTAGGCGGCGATCATATCATAGGCCTTCTCCGGACGGTAGGTAATCAAGAAGTCGATCGCGCCGACGCCTCCCGATAGGACGTCGATCCGCCGGTATGCCGGCCCGATGATCAAGAGATTGAAGGCCAGGAAGAGCGCCCATAATAGGAGGACGTTCCGCCAACTGGCCCATCTGAAGAGAACGTCCAGCACACGCTGGGGTACACCGCCCTCTATCCGCTGTCTGTCTGGTCCCTTCCCCTCTGCCAAACCTCGGCCCTCCTGATGATAGCCTTAATCAGATCGTCCTTGCCCGCCATGTAAGCGTCGATGTTATGGGGAAACCGCCGAGCGAGCTGGCGTTTCAGCTCGTCATAGGCCCGTGCCTCGTCCGGATGGGTCCTCAGATAGTCGCGAAAAGCGAGATGCCGACCGACAGCCGGATGACCCTGCTCGAACACGTGGAGGTGGTGGGTGCGGTGGGTCTCGCTTCCCTTGATGAAGAAGCGCCTCCCCGAGATGCCGAAGGATCCTTTGGGGATGTAACCCTGCGCGACCATCTCGTGATTGAAGGCGTCGATCTTGTCGATGTCGCGCACCTCGAGGAGGACGTCGATGATGGGCTTGGCCACGATGCCGGGGATGGCCGTGCTGCCCACGTGGTGAGCCGCCACGACCTCATCTCCGAAGATCGCAGTCAGTTGCTCCACCTCAGCCCGGAACAGCTCCGCCCAGCGAGGGTCATGGGGCACAACTTCAATCGTTCGTCTCATACAAGCGCCTAGGTTGAACCGATGTTTCGCCTTCGACCTCTAGGATTATAGGTCTCTCGATGGTTTCGACAACTGAGGGGAAACGGGTATCTCAGAGTCCACATAGCCTATGTTTGCCTATGTTTGCCTATGGTTGCTTATGGTTGCTTATGCTTGCTGTACAAGAACAGAAGGTCGGCTGGGGAGCCTGTTCTAGCGTCACCCGAGAAGCTTGGCGCGCTCCCCAACCACTTCGAGGCCGGCGCAGCGTCCCGAACCCTGGAAGATCACGGACGGCTCTCCCTCTCTCAGCGCCGAAAGCCTCACCGTCACGACGGCCTGGAGCGACTCGGGGACGCGGCCGGCCATGTCTATGCCGGTCGGGCCGCGCAGCACCCCACCTTTGGCCCGCCGTGCCGTGACCTCGAGTCGGCGGTCCCGATCTCGGATATGGACCTGCACGCTCTTGTCGTCGATGTGAAGCTCCTCTATGCGGGCCCCGGTGTAGGTGGCAAAGCGGTGGAGCTTCTGCTCGTGCCAGAGCCCGACGATGAAACCTCGAAAGGAGAACCCGAGCATAGGGATCGTGGCAATAGACGCCGTGAAGCTGATGCCGGGCTGGTCGAAATGATTCGACTGGGTCCAGATCCACGCCTCGGGGAACGAACGCCCCCAGTCCTTCTCGATGTAGCCGCGCCCGCCGCTGAAGTCGATCTCCTCTCCGTCGACGGTCAGTGTGCCCTCAATGGCGTGATCGAGGCTGACCACGCCGTGATAGGTCTGCATAAAGGGAATCCAGGCGAACCAGCCCATCACGCCGGGAGACATGACCGTCGAAGGCCACGGGGAGACGTCAGAGAAGGTGAGAGCACCGGTCACTGAGCGCCTGGGCGACGCGATCTCCAGGTGGATCCGCTTCAGGGCGAACTGGTTTGGGCCCACGTCGATCCTCAACCGCTGGCGAGCAGCCTGAAAGGCGTGGACCGGGTACTGGTGGTACGTCGTCTCTCCGGTGGTTCCATTTAGGATCTGGACGAAGCTGTGGCTTTCCTCCGAATCGGCCCCCTTGAAGATGCCCGGGATGATGGCGAACCGATGCCGCTCACGGGGCCCAACCAGTTTATAGTACCATCCCTCAAAATAGGGCGGCCTCTTGTCACGCCCCTGGTACCATGAGGGATGCAGCGTCCTGCGCGCCGACCTAAGCATCAGCAAGCCACGCTAGTGAGCGGACCTCAAGGCCTCAATGAAATCCCGCGCATCCGGGATAGCGAGCAGCTTGTCCTTGAAGTAGGTGTTGACCAGACGCTCGACCTTGAGCCGTGAGTCAGAGATGAACGGGCCGCGTTCATCTCCCAGCTCCATCCAACCGGTGACGTCGTCCCGCAGACGGAGCAGGGCCATCACGATCTCCGACTCCATAGGCCCCTCACAGCAGGTTATCACGTTCTGAATCAGTGCGTCGGTCTGGCGCACCACCGTCTTCCGATCGATGGTGGAATCGGATCTACCGGCGTCGTCGAGGGTGTCCATCAGAGACCAGACCTGATAGAGGAGCGCGGCCGGTTCATCGAAGAGCTCGCGAATGAGAGCCGCAGCACGGTGATGCCCCGTCAGCCGGAAGATGTTGTAGAGCCGTTTCGCCGCCTTGCCGTAGTTCGCCGGGTCATGGGTGTACTTCTCGACCTCGCCCGTGATCTGCTCGACGTACTGATCCAGCGCCTGAGGCGAGACGTGCCGACTCAGCTTGGTGAAGAGGGGCACCGATTCCGCTTCCAGATAGACCTCCTGGAAGTACGGATCGAGGAAGCCGTCCAAGGGAACAATGTCACCGTCAGGCGTCTCCCACGTGACGTCGAGCATATTGCTGGCGTTGACAACGCGCCCACGCTCTGGCTCGGCGATCACCCAGTCCATCTTGCACCAGCCGGGATCGAGGCAGCCGTATGCCCAATCGACCTCCCAGGGCTCACCTGAAGCGCGCAGGACGTGCATCTTACCCTCTTTGACCTCTTCCGCTTTCCACGCAATGGAGGAACCAGGAGGGAGGTGCTCTCCATCCCGAACCACCTCCGTCTTCCAAGTACCGAACCTGACCTCGACGAGATCGTAGTTCGGGCCTTCGAAGGTGTCGAGCGCTTTGTCCCGCACGAGGTCAGCCAGGACCTGACAGGCCTCCTCCCGTGTATCGGCGTGGATGTTAACGCGCTCGAAGTAGTCACAGTCGCCTGGGTAACGCTGTATCACGCCTTGAGCGGCGCTTCCGGCCAAGCTAATAGCCGTCTCGACATTGGGCAGATCAGGCAGCTGGACGATGTCGGCGATGCGGCGGTACCGCTCCAAGGTCGCCTTGTCGAAGTCGAGGAGCGTGATCTCGTGGCCAAAGATGCCGGCCTCCTCGTCCACGTCCCATCTCATCGAATCGGACCCAGCCATCGCCGTGAGCCATTGGCTGACGTCGGCCTCGTCCACCTCGATTCCCAGCGTCTGCGCCGTGTGGATGATCTGCCGGACCTCATCGCGTCCCTGCGTCTTCTTCTCGGCCATCGGTCACCCCTCCTTGTGACATAGTATGCGGTTTCCACCGATTATCGTCTGCGTTGCAAAATCTGTCAAAGGGAAAGCAGCCCTCGCGATCGGACATTGGGAACCGAGAACTTCGAGGACTCAGCCGGGCAACGAGCGCGTCCTCGCTTCCCCGAAGGGGGCAGAATTATCGTGGAGACGGAAAGGATTATCAAGCTGCGTTCAGCATCCTCTTCTGTTGCCCAGATCAACGTCCAGCGGCACGATCTCGACGCAAGATTCGCCCCCGTCCAGGGCCATCCGGACCACGGTCGGCCGCTCCCCCCTGGTCGGGCAGACGGCCCCCGGATTGACGACCAACGTCTCTTCCACCCATGTGACGTATGCTCGGTGCGTATGTCCGAAGACGATGACGTCGGCCCGGGGATAGCGCGCCGTCAGATGACGGGCGGTCCGTCGGTTGAAGCGCGACTTCTCATCTCGGCCCAACGCGCGGAAGATCACGTCCCGTCCCTTGAACCAGAGGCCCGGAAGCCCAGGCAGATAGCCGTGCGTGAGAAGGACGCGGTGACCAGCGAGGCAGAGCTCGACCGAGGCGGGCAGAGAAGCACCGCCGCTGGAGAAGTCTTGCAGGTGGACGTTCCCACGCACAGCATGAACCGGCGCGATAGCCTCCAGCGGCTTCAGCGTCGCAGGCTTGTCCACGTCTCCGGCGTGAAGAATCACGTCGACGTCGTCCAGCGCACGAAACACCGCTGGCGGGAGCTGCTTCATCCGATAGGGAACGTGCGTGTCAGAAAGGATCCCTACCACGAGCGACGTTCTCAAACCGAGATCCACTAGATGAACTGTCCAAAGACCCGGTTGCCCAACAGCCGTCCGCGCTGAGTCAAGCGAGCCACCGCTCCGTTCCACGTGATCAGGCCGAGCTGACACAGGTCTCTCAGTTCCTCGCCAAACGCGCCCTCCAACGTCGTACCAAACCGGGCCTCAAACCGCTCAGCTCTCACTCCCTCGGCAAGACGCAGGCCGAGCATCATCGTCTCCCCCACCTCCAGCTCTCGTTCGATCTCCTCGACATCCCGACGCACGGAGGAAGGATAGGTCCTGGCGATGCCTGCAACGTAGTCCGCCGGGTGGTTAACGTTGGCCCAGCGCTCTCCGCCTGCCGCGCTGCCGGATGCGCTTGAGGGGCAGCTCAAGAGATCACCGGTCACCCAGGAATAGGCACCTGCGCCAACGCCAAGCCACGGTTGGTTGCGCCAATAGGTGAGATTATGGCGACAGACATAGGGACTGATCTCTTCGCTCTTCTGTGGCCCGGCTTCCGTCTCATCACCTTCAGGCCACCAAGAGGTCCTCACGGCCCGGGCCAGGCCTTCCATTCTCGCCCAGTTGGAGATCTCGTAGTGGAAATACCCGGCATCGGCCAAGATCTGCTCAGCAAGCTCGTACATCGCGGCGGCCTGATCTTCGTCGGGAGCTGCCAGTTCCTCACACGCAATCCGCGAAGCCAGAGGCGTCCCCTCCTCTACGGTCAAGGCGTAGAGCGAGAGATGCTCCGGATGGAGTGCCAGCGTCCTCTCCAGCGTCTCCTCCCACTGGTCCACTGACTGTCCGGGCAGCCCGAAGAGCAGGTCAAGACTGAGGTTCTGAAAGCCCGACTCGCGGGCCGCAGCGACTGTTCCGACGGCGTCAGCCCAGCTGTGAATGCGGCCCAACATAGCCAGCTCTTCGTCCCGAGCCGATTGGACGCCGATGCTCAGCCGGTCCACCCCGAGAGCCCGGAGACGCGAGAGATACGCCGCGTCGACCGTCCCAGGGTTCGCCTCCACCGTGACCTCCACGCACTGCGAGAGGTCAAAAGCGGCGCGTAGGGCGTCGAGAAGGCTGGACAGTAAGCCCAAAGAAAGGCAGGAAGGCGTACCGCCCCCGACGTAGAGAGTGTTGACCGGCGGCCTTCCCCAGAACCGGCCCGCAGCCCCGATCTCGCAGCAGAGCGCCCTCCCGTAGGCGGGCATCAGGTCTTCCAGCCCCGTGTAGGTATTGAAATCACAGTAGGCGCACCGTGCCTGACAGAAGGGCACGTGGACGTAGAGGGCCACCGAGGGAGAGACGGCATCGTGCGTCTCGCTGTCATGCCCTGGATTCATCATCAGGAGATCAGATCGGGAGGAAGATGGGCCAGACGGTTGATGTAGCGGATCTCCAGCCCGTTTTGTGTGAGGGCAATCCTGGAAACTCCGGTATTGCCCTGATGGAAGTAGAGATCGCGGCCCGGCAGCTGATTTAAGAAAGCCTTGAGGAGAGAGTCGATGAATCGGACGTGAGACACTATAGCCAGACTCGCCTCACTGCTGGCCTCCTGCCGTAGCTGCTCTGCCACCCGAATCGCTCGGTGCAGGCAAGCCGACAGGGTTTCGCGTCCCTCATTCCACCACCCATTGTCAGTGATGTCATCGGGCACTCGGTAATTGGGGAAGGCGTCCAGTATCTCCTCCCTGGTGCTGCCGGGATAGACATCCGACGTGGTCACCAGCTCATGGACGTCGGTCCAGACCCGGGGTCTGAGATCGAGTGCCTCAGCTAGGGGACGGGCCGTCTGCAGAGCGCGCCACATGGGGCTGCAGACAATGCGATCGATGCCGCTCTCTGCGGAGCGTACCCGTTCGCGTCCCGCCGCGAAATAGCTGGCTAGCAGATCAGCTTGACGCTCGCCGAGATCCGTCAGATGCGGATCGAAGATGGTGTCGTCACGACTGTCCAGCACCTGATTGGTGGACTGAGCGTGACGAATCAGGTAGATCTCCAAGTGAATGCCTCCAACTGTGATCCGACGCTACCGTACGAGTCTCTCGCTCATTCCATGGAACGGCTGCTAGTCCGCAAGCAGAGCCATCGCCTGCGCCACCAGGGCAGTACGGTCGAGCCTCGAGACCCAACCGTTCCGTGCGATGCGCAGCGTGCTTGAGGCCCGATAGAAACGAGCCCGGTTGACGAGGCTATCGCCATCCCAAGCTTCGGGGAGAGCACGGCAGTAGTCATCGACCAGGTTCTGCACATAGGATTCGGCCTCGGCCACGCTCCCGCCGTGTTGGTTGATGCTATGGGTAACCTCGGCCATCAAGCGCCCCAGGTCGAAGGCTGGGTCACCCGGATAGAGCCTTTCCCAGTCAACCACCACGACGCCGCCGGCGTCAGGAAAGACGAAATTCGTCGTCGTCGTATCCCTGTGGACAAGGGAGGGCATGAAGTCAACCATCTGCGGCCTATCGGCCCAACGGTCGATGAGCCGCCTAAGCCCATCTTGGGCGATGGGGTAGTGGTGGAGGACCCCGTACTTTGCCAGTTCGCGGACAACGCCGTGGGTGTAGTCCACGGCTGAGCTGAAGTCGGGCGGCTCCTCTTCGCGAAGTGTGCGAACGTGGAGTTTGGCCAGGAATCGCGACGCCCATCGGAGAGCCTGGTTCAGCCTTCCGGGCTGACTGTGACGCACAGAGATGATGTTCTCCAGGGTCAGCCCGGGAACGTACTCCAGGAAGAGCACCCCCCGCCAGAGGCCGAGAGGATCCACTGGTCGAGCTTCCTCGTCGGCCAGTCCCTTCGCCTGGATCTCGCGGATGCGATCGCGCTCCCGGACCGCGTAGTCGTGGGCTGACGATCCCGTCTTGACTGCATAGAATTTCGCCACGACGCTCCATCCCGTGGAGGTCTCTCGATAAACGTAAGCCGCACTTGAGAGACGCGACAATTCCCATGACTCAGCGGGAGTAGAGGAGGTCCACAGGGTTTCCGTCAGGTGTCGCGTCACCGGGTCTTCATGGGGCAGAGCGATCCAATTACCTCGCTGGATCTCGGGTACATCGGCGGGCGGCTCAACGGGCGGCAGATCGCCTGTCTGCAGGGAGAGGTCAGATCTCTTGGAATTCTCATCGTTGGTCATCGTTGCTAACCCTCCATTCTAGCTTCCGTCCGCGTCTCCGGCAGACTGGTGGCCAGGACATAGGCACCAAGACAGAGGGCCAGAGCCAAGCCGAATAGACCCGTGAAGCCCAGTAGATCTACGACCAAGCCTCCCAGGCCTGAGACCAGCAGACTGATGCCCATCAACGTGTTGGAGAGGCCAAGGTAGAGCGGGCGATCTGATTCGGAAACTAACTCGAGCAGGAAATTGCTGCCAGAGAGGACCTTGGCTGGAAGCACTGCTCCATTCAGAAAAAACAGGGGGAGAGCCAGGAAGGGCAACCAACGGGCCTGGAGCTGCGTCCTGCTCACGACAGCGACCAGCGCGATGCCAAGGAGGGCAGCGAGGCCCCCACCGGTGCTCATCAAGCGCATGACGATACGATTCCCCTTCCGGTCGCTCAACCATCCCCAGGGAAGATTGAACAACATCTGGGCTGCAACCCGGGTAGCAACGTAGATGCCCACCATGGCCTCGGGGGCACCCAGCACCCGTCTAGCATAGACGCCGTAGAAGGGCAGTGCAACCTCTGCCAAGCCCAAGGCTAGACGAGCGAGGATATACCGCCGATAGACGCCATCTGTTTGAATAACACTCAGGGCGCGCCGCATCTGCTTCCCAAGCGACGGAGGCTGAAGCATCGTCTCCCCCGGTGGCTCTCGGATGGCGACGAAGGCAGCCATAGCGGGAGCGATCGTCACAGCGTAAAGTAGAAAGAGAGACGCGTGCCCTCTCGGAAAAGGCATGGCTGAGTGATTCAGAACAACCTTTACGATCCACCCGGCACCAAGCCCGAGCAGACCACCAAGGAACTGGCGCCAGGCGAAGAGTGAGCCGCGGCGGCGCGCAGGGATCGTCTTCGCCACCACCTCGAAGAACGTCAACCCGGCCAGCCCTCCGGCTCCCCAGGCAGCGCCGTACAGGACAAAGAAGCTGAGCAAGAGAATGGCTGGATCATCCACAAACCATACCGCAGCCGCCAACAGCAGCCACGCGACCACCCGGATTGCCGCTGCCAGGGAGTAGCTGGGCATCTTCCGCTCCATGCGCTGAATTCGAGCGGAGACGAAGACCTGCGGCAGGAGCCAGCACGCCTGCCCCCATGGGGCCACGAGACCAACTAACAGGTTCGAGGACGTCAGCTGGCTGACAAACCAGGTCAACACCAAGGGCGGATCAATCAGACGCGCAGCGAAGTTGAACAGCGTGCCGTTGAACACATTCAGGGCGAAGCTGCGCCGAGTCTCGCGCCGTGGGAGGGCGGCTTCCATAAGCTACTCACCCCCTCGGCGCACGACGGTGATGTCGGCCATAATACTGAGGGCGATCTCACGCGGTGTCTCCGCGTGAATGTCCAGGCCGATCGGTGTATGAATCCGCTCCAGGAAAGCATCAGGCACTCCCAGCTCTCGGGCCCGCTTGAACGTCGCTGCCGTTCTGCGGCTGCTGCCCAACAAGCCGACGTACGGCACCGGGTGGTCAGCCAGAACAGCCAATGCCCTCTCGTCTCGGGAATCGTGGGGGGTGACCAAGACGGCGTAGGTGTGTTCGGTGAGTGGGAACTGGCAGAGCCTCTCTTCCAGGGGACCAGAAAGGAAGATATCCGCATCAGGCAGACGCTCCGCACAGACGAGCGACGGTCGTTCGTCCAGGACAGCGATACGATAACCCAACCAAGCCCCGATAGATGCCACGGCTTGCCCAATGTGGCCGGCCCCGATAATCAGAAGTGTTGGTTGGGGCAGGAGTACATCGACAAAGAAGTGCATAGCACTGCCGCAGGCATCCTCGGCATCCCCTTCCGGCGAACGCTCCAAGAGGCGTGATCTTCCGTCTTCCAGCGCCTCCTGTGCCTGATCGATCACCCAGGCCTCCGCAGCCCCGCCGCCCACGGTTCCGACCGTTCGGCCATCGCCGTAGACCAACATCTTCGCCCCGGGCTCACGCGGTGTTGAACCGTGAGCCTCTACGACCACGGCCATTACCGCCGGTTCGCCCCGCCGGACGGCAGCAAGAGCTGCCTCATAGACATCCTCGATTTGATCCATCATCGTCCTCGCTACCTCCTCGGCTCATTTTCCAGCCCTCCATTCTACCCGCGGGAAGCCGATTTCGCAATCAGAGAACCTTGACAGTTGGGGCCACGACGGCGGAGAAGCCAGGAGCGAACGATGGGACGCGATCGTCGTTTGGTTCCCGGCCCAGCTTGCCACGGTGCTTTGGATTGACAAAACTCCTTCATTCACGTAAGATAGTGTCAACAGCAAATGCAAGAGGCATCTGGGACGATGTATGAGACCAGATGGTAGTTTCCGAACTGACGAGGTTATACAAGGAGGTTTTCCGTGCCGTATCGTGATACTTGGGCTACGTGCGAAAATTGTGGGAAGCAGTTTGTCTTCACCGTTGAAGAACAACGACGACTAGATGATCTGGGATTCGAGGTTGAGCCCAGCCTCTGCCCAGACTGCCGAGAAGATAAGGAGATGGAGACGCTGGAGTCCGGAGAACAGCGGGGGACTGTGAAGTGGTATGAGCCGAGGAAGCGCTACGGGTTCATCACCATGCGAAGCGGCGACGACATCTTCTTCCACCGCAACGCGATTGCGGAGGGAAAGGAAGAGGACTTCGCTGAAGGCGTCAAAGTGACGTTCAGCGTGACTGAATCGGAGAAGGGTCCGGAGGCCACAGACGTCAAGCTGATAGCGTAGAGAGGTTCTGTCCCGTCTAGCATCAGATTGTCTCTGACAGAGTGCGTTGAGTTCAGGGGAAAGGAGTAACTCCTGTACACTCAACGCTCTTCTCTTTTTTGGCGGGAGAGATACGTTAAGAAGGAAAAGCTATGAACTTCTGGACAATCGTGGGACGCTTGGCGCTGGCCTTCGCCCTCGGCGGAGTGATCGGCTGGGAACGGGAGCATGAGGAGAAACCAGCGGGCCTACGTACGTTCATCCTCGTCTGTATGGGGGCCGCGCTGTTCATACTGGTGACCCTGGAGCTCATCAGGGAAGCGCAGGAGCTGGCAGAGGTCGGTGCTACCCGTGTGGATCCCGTGCGGACCGTCTCCAGCATTGCCCAAGGCATCGGGTTCTTGGGTGCCGGTACCATCCTGGTCACGCGAGGATCGGTGCTCGGTTTGACCACGGCGGCTGCGATCTGGGCCACCTCAGCCATCGGGGTGGCTTGTGGACTGGGGCTGTGGCAAATGGCTTTGGTCGGAACGGTCTTGACGTTCGTCGCTCTTCAGATCCTGGGTCCCCTGACACCCCACATAGGACGCAGAGAAGACCACGATCGAAGGTAGCTGCGACTGAGCACTATCGTGGCGAACGACTGAGAATCGAAAAGGCAGGACCTGGAGGTCCTGCCTTTTGTCATCGCTCTTGAACCAGACTACTTCCTCTTGACCTCGATGGTCTTCGGTCTCGTCTCTTCTGCCTTGGGCAAGGTCAGCTTGAGTACCCCATTCTCGAAAACCGCCTCGGCCTCGTCCGTGTTCACCGGCACGTTGAGGGTCAGCGTTCGGGAGAAGGGCCCGTAGGCACGCTCCTGGAAGAGATAGTCAACGTTTTCCAGGGGCGGCTGCAGCTCGCCGCGAATGGTCAGCCGGTCGCCGTCAAGCGTGATATCTACCTCATCCGCGTTTAAGCCCGGCAGCGAGGCGATGATCACGATCTCTTCCGGCGTCGTATAAACGTCCAGTGGCAAGCGCAAGCGCCGCTCCGAGCGTTCCATCTGGCGCTCGCTAGGACGGACAAAGCTCTCCTCCAGCAGCTCATCCATAGCCTCACGCAGCGTTCTCATTTCCCGCCAGGGATTTCCTCTCGTAATGGTCATTTGTTGCCTCCTATTTGTCTACAATCACACAGGATGATTCAGTTACCTAGCCTTGACCTCAATAGCCTTGGGCTTGACTTCCTCCGCCTTGGGAAGCGTCAGCGTCAGAATACCATCCTCGAACTCGGCTTCGGCCTCTTCAGCCTGGACCGGGACCGGCACCATCAAGGAGCGGCAGAAGCTCCCGTACGTCCGTTCCCGATACACGTAGTTCTCTTCCTCCACCTCTTCCTCAGCCCTCGTCTCCCCTTTGATGGTCAATGTATCGCCAGTGATGCTGATGTCGATGTCTTCCGGGTCGACGCCGGCCAACGCGGTCTTGACCACCACGTTTTCGTCCGTCTCGTACATGTCCACAGCTAGCGCGCCGGGGGTCTGAGAGGCCAGTTCGCCGCCACGAGGCCGCACCACACTATCTTCGACAAGCCGATCCATCGCCTCCCGCAAGCTTATGAGGTCGCGGAAGGGATCCCATCGAGTCAACTGTGTCATCGTCGCACCTCCTCGTCTCGTCTTCTCAATCGACATGATCCAAACCGGATTCCTGCAATAGCAGTTCCTATCGACACTGTTATCATCGCACAGCCCCATTAGATTCGCATTAGAGCCCCATTAGAACGGCATTAGAGAAGAGAAAGCCCCTGCGAATCGCAGGGGCTAGGATGAGCGCAATGAGCAGCAGTATGCCAAGTTTGGTGGCGCTACTGATCTCCGGATTCTGGCAGTTCTTCATCACGGAAGTCGACGAAGCGGTAACCCGTCCCTATCTCTGTGAAGATGTACCGTGGGTTCGAGGGGTCAGGCTCTATCTTCTTCCTCAGATAACTGATATAGAGACGTAGGTTCTGGATTTCATCCTCACCGTACTCATACCCCCATACCTTGGAGAGGAGCGTCTCGTGCGGCACCACCCACCCCGCGTTCTGCACCAGATGATAAAGCAAACGGAACTCGGTCGGACGGAGATGGATACGCTCTCCCTCCACAATGACCTCACGTCTGTTGAAGTCGATGCTGAGACGCTCGTCGATCTCCAACACGGACTCCTGAGGGCTCGTCGGGCCCTGAGTGCGGCGAAGCACGGCCTTCACCCGGCTGGCAAGCTCGCGCGCGCTGAACGGCTTGGTCACGTAGTCATCGGCGCCGAGTTCCAAGCCGCGAACCTTGTCTTCTTCTTCGTCACGGACCGTGAGCATGATGACTGGCACGCTTGAGATTTCGCGCAGCATGCGCAAGGTCTCGAACCCATCCAGCTCCGGCATCATGACGTCAAGTATGACGAGATCAGGCAGCTCTGTCCGCACCTTATCAAGGGCTTCTATCCCATCCTGCGCCTCAATGACGTTATAACCCTCTAGTTCGAGATTCATGCGGATGAAGCGAGTCATCCGTGGTTCGTCATCCACAACCAGGATCAACCCGTCGCTCCTTTCCGTCATTGGTGTGCCTCCCTCACTCACGCACGAAGCTCACTACCTCTTCATCTTCCTCGCTGGGTAGAATCTCAACACAATGAACGCGCTGCCACGGGTAGATCACGGTGTCGGTCTCCGGCAGGACGTAGGAGACGTCCCGACCATCCCGATACCGGACGTTGTGAACGATCAAGACCTGGTCAGTGGGCTCAGGGATGCGTTCCACCTCGCCGACGACGGATTCCTCGTTAAGAATATGTACCAATACGGTATGAGCCATACAGAGCCTCCGATTACTGCGCGTTCACTGTCGAATGGTGATGTCCAGTGCGATGCGCCCCAGTTGAAGCGTGTCACCATCTTGAAGTATGTGGGGCAAGTAAGGGGTTAGGCGCTCACCATCTAGAAACGTGCCGTTGGCGCTGCCTAGGTCCTCGACGTAGTAATCCCCATCATTCTGATAGATCTTGCAATGGCGGCGGGAGACGCCGCCCTTGAGCCCCCCATCTGGGGTTAGATCCAGGTCCGGGAAGATGCCGTGAGCAGCGTCCAGTCGCCCTATCTGGAAGTCCTCTCCGACCGGAAGCTGGATCTGACGACCGCTGGAAGCGATTCTCATCTGCAGCGCAGCGTTTGATCGTCGCACTCCCTCCCGATCGGGCTCGTTGTTCCAGGCAGATGCCTTTCCGGCGGGCAAGTCTCGATTTGGAATCGGCTCGGTGCCGAGAGGCCCTCCCGTGGGCAGATAGATGCCACATTCACTGCAGAACAAGGTGCCTGGTCGATGCTTTCGTCCACAAGATGGGCATTCAATCATACGCTTCGCTCCCGATGTCCAGACTGCGCGTACCGTATTTGATCTCCTTACGACCTTGGTCTGTGGAGCCTTCCTTTTCGGCAATATGCTTCGCCTCTAGCATCGCCGACCTGGCCAACTGGACCTCACCGATGTCCAGAAGACGAGTAGCCATCATCTCCAGTTGTCGGGTGGCCTGCTCCACGCGTCCCTCCGCCAGCGCAGACCAGGCCCGTTCTTGCATGCGGTAGAGCGTGATCTTACCCAGAGCGCTGAGAAGCGCGGGGGGCACATCGTCACCGCCACCGTTCGGAGCGTCATCGACGAATGCACAGCGAACGACGTGCTTCAGTGTCTCCTCATGCCGATCAAGGGAGGGAATATCTCCTGTCAGCTCAAGCTCAAGTAGGGGGTGTTCTCCCGGTGGCCTCCTATCGACGGCTACCGCGAGGAGAACCTTCACCGGTGTGTCAACAGCAAGGGTCCCCAGCCTCATCGCACCATCAGGACTGTAGACGCGCTCCAGGGCGGGCGATATCCGAAAGGCGTTCTCCACGGAGACACCCTCGGCGCCGCGGACGGTGAGGCTCAACCCCGTGGCATAGACAGACCCCAAGCCACGGACGGTCTTCTGCAGGAGAGACCGGACCTGGCCTGGAGAGGCTATGTAAGCCGAGGTGCCTCCGCTCCGTGAAGCCATCTGATCAAGGAGGTCATCATTCCAATCGTCCCCGATGCCCAAAGCCGTAATAGCGATGTCGCGCCCGCCAGCTCGCTCTGCGGCAGCAATGCACCCCTCATCGTCACCGTACGTGCGTCCGTCGGTCAGAAGCACCACGTGTCCCAGCACGCCTGGTCGTAGGTGCGCCGTCACCTCGCGGAGTCCAATACGGAGTCCTTGAAGGATTTCCGTGCCTCCCTCGGCACGCAGGGCAGTGATGCCAGCTTTGGCATGAGCGCGGGTGCCCCCTACTCGATCCGACAAGACGACTTCTGCCCGGTCGTTAAAACTGATGATCGCCAGGGTGTCCTCATCATGAAGCTCGTCAATGATCTGCCGCGCCGCCTCCTTGACGTTCTTCAGGCGGTGTCCCTTCATCGACGTGCTGCAATCGATCACGAGAGCCAGATCGAGCGGCAACCGGTTGTCTTCGGGAGGAACGGATGGTGCTATCTCCAGCAGCGCGTAGAGGACCTGTTCCTCATGCGCCGTGTCCAGGGTCTTGCGGCTCAGTAGGATGCTCCAGGCCAGCGGCCCGCGCCTGGCTCTCCGGTGCGCATCGCACTGGCGATCATAGTCTCGACGGCTGGAAGGATCGCTCAGGACGGCATAGGCCTCCTGGATCTCGTGGAAGAGGCTCGTCGGCGTGTCAACCTCTCGGCTATCGGGATGGTAGCGACGGGCCAACCGATAGTAGGCGTGTTTGATCTGTTTCTGGCTGGCAAAGGGCGAGACACTCAGCACAGCGTAGTAGTCCTTCTCAACATCCATAGGACTCTACTCCCGCGGAGCTCGCCACAACATGGCCGTGATATTATCACGCCCGCCGGCCTCGTTCGCGGCAATGACGAGATCCTCACAAGCTTCCTGTAGAGAAGAGGCTCCCCTGATGAGACCAACTATGTCGGTCTCGCTGATCAGCCCCCAAAGACCATCGCTGCACAGCAACAGATAGTCACCGGGCCCGATTTTGCGCACGTGCGTGTCGACCTCCAGCGCGGTGCTCTGACCAACAGCGCGATACAGCACGTTCTTCTGGGGATGGACAGCCGCCTCAGCAGGCGTGATCTGCCCCAGATCGACAAGGCGATCCGCCACTGAATGATCCTGCGTGACTTGTTCGAGGCCGCCCTCGGTCAACACATAAGCCCGGCTGTCGCCTACGTGTGCGATGTAAGCCTGGGAGCCCAATATCAGGGCACAGGTCAACGTCGTGCCACTGCCGGGAGCCTCCTCGGACACAGCCCTGTTCGCCGACTGCACCGCGTTGATGAGGACCTCGGTCAAAGCCGGCCTATTGGCATCGCCTTGGCGGTCGAGAAGGGACGGGAGATAGGACTGACGTGTTATGTGATAGGCCGCCCTACGAGCTGCTACAGAGCTCGCCATCTCCCCAGCCCGATGTCCTCCCATACCATCAGCCAATACGAGCAGCTCAAAGGATGGGAATGGGCTGTCGCCATCCTGCGCTGCCGTGACAACGAGCGCGGTGTCTTCGTTGTGGTCGCGCAGCCGGCCCACATCCGTCGCCCACCCCACCTCAGACCGGGATGGTAAAGGAACGGTCTCGGAAGCCGCTGAGGGGCTCGGTGGGGGTGGAGAGTCGGACTCCCGCCCAAGCAGTCTACGAAAGAATCTCACAGGAAGTCTCCTATCTCTCCTCAGGCAGGGAGGGCGTACAGATAGCGATCAGAGGAACCGACGTAAATCACCCCTTGCACAGCGGCAGGGGAAGAAGTCACCGGGCCGTCGGTCTGGAAGCGCCAGCGGAGATTCCCCGTTTTCGTGTCAAGACTGTAGATGCTTCCATCCACCGAGCCAAAGTAAACCGCATCGCCGTGGACCGCGGGAGAGGACGTCACCTGATCCTCAGTCCCGTAACGCCAGATGAGACGACCGCTCTCAGCGTCCAGCGCATAAAGGTAGCCGTCCACCGAACCCACGAGTACTATGCCTTTGCTGACGGCCGGTGAAGAGATCACCGAGCCATCGGTGCGGTAGCGCCACGCCAGCCACCCGGAACGAACGTCCAGCCCGTACACGTATCGATCGTGGGCGCCCACGTAGACCATCTCATCAGTCGCTACGGGAGAGGACGTCACTCCTCGGCGCGCCCGGAAGCGCCAGCGAACGTTGGCGCCCGTATCAACAGCGTAGACAACACCGGCTTCACATCCCACATAGATAGCCTCATCGCCGACATGGGGCGAAGAGCGCACTTTGCCATCCGTCCTGAACGTCCAAGCAATCCGCCCGGACTGGATGTTGACGGCGTAGAGGTGTCGGTCGTCAGAACCGAAGAAGACGTGATGGAAGGCAGCCCGCGGCGACGACCAGATCCTATCTTCTGTCGGGCACGTCCAGCGGATCCGCCCGTCGCGCGCCCCTACGGCGTATAATATGCGATCCGACGAGCCAACAAAGACAATCCCATCGTGGACGCAGGGTGACGAGGCGATGCCGCCATCGGTGGGATACTTCCAGAGGAACTCACCCGCTTCAGCATCCAGAGCATAGAGATTATGGTCGTAGGCACCGACGTAGACGGTGCCGTTATCGACAGTGGGCGACGATCGGACTTCATCCTCGAAGGCGAAACGCCAGAGGGGCGTTATCTCGCTGCCTACCGTGACCGACGTACCGAAGGCGGTGGTTCCGGCGACGTCCCTGGCCGAGCGAAGACTCGTCAACGCTCGCTGCATTTCTTCGGCTGAACCGTACCGGTTGTTGGCGTCGTACTCCAGAGCCTTATTGACGACGTCCAACAGTTCTCGTGAGACGTTAGGGTTTGTCTCATGGATGGGGCGCTTGTGGAAAGAAAACGGAGGCTCGAGCCGCGGATCACGTTTGCTCAGCAGGTGATGCAGCGTCGCTCCCAGGGCATAGATGTCGACTCGAGGATCCGCAAGGCCTTGATATTGTTCCGGCGGCGAGTAGCCCTCGGTGCCAATCATCGTGCCCTTCTTGCCACTCTGGAACATCTTCGCGATGCCAAAATCAATCAGCTTGATCCGTCCATACTCGTCGAGCATAACGTTCGACGGCTTGATATCCCGAAAGATGATGGGGCGGGGCTCATGGCTATGAAGATAGCTCAGCACGTCACAGATCTGGATGGCCCAGCTGACGATCTTCTCTTCCGGCAAGAATCCCTTGGTCTCGTCCAGAACCGCTTCGAGATCCTTCCCCCGCACATACTCCAGCACCAGATAGCTGCAATCTCCGTCGGTGAAGCAATCATAGACTTGGACAATGCCAGGATGATTCAAAGTGGCGAGAATGTTCGTTTCACGTTCGAAGTTGCGCAGAATCATCGCTCGAACATCGGGCGCTTTGGCACTGCTGATCATCTCCTTGATCGCGCAGACCCGCGTTACTTTGGAGAAGCGGAGATCCTGAGCTTTGTAGACCGCACTCATACCCCCCACGGCCAATACTGTCAGGATGCGATAGCGATCTTGGAGAAGATGGCCCTTAGGGAGACGTCCTTCTATCTGAACGGGCTTTGGGCCTGTAACCTCGCTCGACTGTGGCTGATGATTCCCTGATAGAGCTCTCCCATCTCCGGGGCTCTCTTCAGAGGACGGTTGAAAGGCCTCAATTTGGCGGGTCTCAAGCGGATCTGAGGGAGTCATAGAGTCTACTGCACACCTTCTTCTAGCGTAGAGAAAAAAGAATAGGCTGGCGCAATTATAGAACCAAACGGGGAAACGTGCAATGGTACCCTGGCGCTACGGCGCATTGAAGTAATTGTAAGCTGCCGTTGAGATATCGGCAATCAAAGGAGCACTTTCATCCCATGCCAACCATTCTGGGCGATGAAGAAAGACGACCAGGACGAAATCTCCCCCGGGTGTAAACAGGAGGCCGGCATCGGCGTGCGTATCACCCGTCCAGCCGTGTTTGTGAGCCACCTTAGTTCCCGGGGGGACACCCCCCTCGATGAGGGTGCCGGTACGATTCCGGCTCATCCAGTTGATCATCTCCCGACACTCCTCAGCGGTCAGGCTATCGGGATACGTCATCATCAGCGTTCCACCGCCGCGGCTGCAGTGATAGATCATCTCTAGAAGAAGCCCCATGTCTAGGGGTGTCGTCTGGATGAAGGGATCCGGGTCGGTGGAGATATCGGTCCGAGAATTGGCGGGTGTGGTGATCTCTGAACCAATCTCTTTCTCGTCATACGGAGCCCCCATGAACGTGTTAACCAACCCCAACCGCTTCATCGAAGCTGTCAGCTTCTGCGCTGCCTGGTAGGCATCGCCCTCGTCGACCACGTCCCGCAATAGGCGGTTGGCCGACGCGTTACCGCTCTCGGTCACTGTCTCGGAGACCAGTTCGGTCGTCTCTGGCCCCAGAGGCAGGTCCACAGTCCTATACACCTCCTCAAGGACAGCAATCTTGAGCACGCTCAGGCCTGCGTAGGCCACCTCGCCGTTGATGACCAACTCCTCACCGGTCTCCAGGTCCTTGATGAAGATGCCCGGGGTGAGCCCGGCATGGTCTTCGAGTCTCGACTGGATCAACTCCCTGAGCAAGCTCAGATCCTTCTGCGGCGCCTTCTCGACCTCCACCACCAGTGCAACGTCGTCTCTAGCAGCGGAGACGAGAGCGTCGGCAAGGCGAGCACGGGAGGCCGCAATGTCGAGCGTGGAGCCTGTTCGCCCCGAGCGAAAATCCAGGGTCACGGGGAGCGCCAGCGGCTCGCGCGGCGGCCCGCCGTACTGGTCGGATACACGAGCGAGAAAGCGAGAAAGCCGCTGATCAGAGTAGGTCACCGCCGCAGGAACGCTTATCGGGCCCTGGGGCCGACGAAGGACGTAGGAGATGAAGCCTCCGACCCCTCTCCAGTCAGCCAGAGCAGCGTCTAGACGAGCCGCCGTCTGCTCAGCATCATACCGCAACTCGACAGTGCTGGGGTCCAACGACAGTCTCTGCTCTCGATAGGTGACCTTCAACGGGGTGGCAAAAGCCACTTCTATGACGTTAAGTGCTTCTGCCCGCGTCATGCCGCCGACAGACAGGCCAGCGATAGTCGTTTCGGCCGGCAGCGTGCGGCTCACCGAGCAGTAGTGCCAGTACTGCCAGGCTAGAAGGAAGACGGCGAGGGCGACCACGATGATGAGCCAAACAAGGTATCCAGTCTTTCGCTGCAAGGGAACTCCTCCCTCCGAAGTGGTGGATGATTATAGCACAGGAAAAACCAGCGCCAAGTTCTCTTCTGCCCCAGAAGCCCCGCCGCAATGGGCGGGGCTTCATCATCTCGTGGTGATCGGGCGAGAGCAGCAGGCAGACGCTATCGGCTATGGATGTTGCTCCAACCAACGATAGACCAGGTATCCTGACACCGCACCGAAGAGGAGGTTCTGAGCCGGCCAGATGCAACACCAAAGACCGAGCGTGCCGAAAGCGAGCAGCAAGCCGACAACCCAATCCAGCACCCAATAACTGACGAGGAGAACGACCCCCAGGGCCGGCCGCGCGGCATAGATCCAGCCAATGCCCAGGAAGCCGAAGAACCCACCAAAGAGCTCCAACAGTAGGGCTACCATCGGGTCGCGTTCCCGCATCATATCTTCACCTCTCTCTCCACCCATTCGCCGATGAGCCAGTAACGGAAGTGGCTTCCCTGGTAGACCTGGTAGGCCGCGTACAGCGCATAGGCCAGCCACACCATGGGAGCGCCAAGCAGAACAACCAGCATCAGGGCCGTGATCACCAGCGCCAACGGCATCAAGAGCAATCCCACGACCACCACAGAGAGGAGCCCGCTAATCGTCCACGCCACCGTGACCGCCAACACCAATATGACGACGAGGGCCAAGTAGATCAGGATCCCCGCTCCTTGATAGATCAGCGCTTGCAGCGCGTGGAAAGCGACAAATCGCGACCGTTCACGATATGAAAGATAGATCACCAGGGGAACCACCAGGCCCACGAGGGCGCCCACGCCGCCAGCGGATGCCAGCACCAGGGTCAGTAATACGCTTGCGTGAGCCAGGGCGGCTATCGTCCAGGCGTCCGTGCCGCCATCCCCTCTCTCCAGCCCCCTTCTCTCTCCTTCGTTCCTCGCGGTCCCTCCCCCTACCCTCTCAGGAGTAGGACCGTTCTCGTTTCTGTTCTTCTCTCTCCGCGTCTCGTCTACCAACTCGTTCATCATCCTCTCTCCTAATTCCGAAAAAGCCATTTCGCGTCTCTACTTGATAGTACGCGTAAACCAGCTACAAGTTGCACCTCTCTACCCGTGTGCTATAATCGGCGTCGTTCTGATGATTACCTACCTCGCTAACCCTGTAGAGCCTCAGCCCCCATGGTCACCAAGCGTCAACTCGGTTATTTCGTCGTAGCCGTGAGCGTCATCGGCATCGTGGGCATCATCGCGGTGGACGTCCTCGGTGCAGGTAGATGGGGTGGATTCGGGCCGCTGCAGCGAATGGGCATCGGTCTGGGACTCGTCGCTGTGGCAGCAGGTCTCGTCCTAATTCGGCTGGGAGATCGCCCAGCCTGAGAGCCCCCGGCGATCAACGACTATGACGATAAGGTTACCACGCGTCCTCAAGGGCACTGCCGCGCTCCTGGCTGTCCTAGCCGTTCTCGTCTATCTGGGCTACTTCGTTATCTATATCTCGTACGCGGTAGAGCTCTTCCGCTGGCCCTTCGATTACGATCAAGGAGAGGGCTTCGAGCTGTACGACGCTATTCTATATAGGCAAGGCCTGTGGCCCTACCGTGACAACGCCAGCTTTCCATTCTATGCATCCAATTACCCCCCGCTTTTCCATCTCCTCATGGTGCCCTTGCTCCCGATCTTCGGTCCGCGGTTGATCGCCGGCCGACTTCTCTCCTTCGGCGCCACACTGGTCACTGCTGGGGCGATCTTCGTCGTCGTGCGGCGGAACGTGACGAAACAGCGCGGGGATTGGATGGGGATGTGGTTCATCCCCCTGGTCTCCGGCCTCGCCTTCCTCGCCTCTAACTACGTCTACCAGATCGGGCCTTTGTGTCGTATGCACATGACGCTGGTGATGTTCGAAACGTTGGCCATCGCCTTCATCGCCGAGTTTGAGCATCGCAAGCACGGCACCCGCAACTTGCTTGTGGGTCTGGTGATGCTGTTCTGTGCTGGGTACACGAAGCAGACGGCAGTGTTCACCGTCGCCGCCGCCATCTCCTACGTCTTCCTGCGAGACACGAAGAAGGCCGTTCTGGCTGGTGGAGGGCTGGCCCTGGCGGCGGGCGCCGTCTTCTGGTTGATCAACACCGCAACCGGGGGAGAATGGTGGCTCAACATCATCGAAGCGAATGTGAACGAGTTCGACTATCGGCGGACTCTCTTCCTCTTCCGCCAATGGTTCAGCTTGCACACCCTCTTCATCCTGCTAGGTGCTGGCTATTTCATCTACGAGCTGTTCTGGGACCGGCTGTCAGCATACTCGCTCTGGTTCTTCTTCGCGCTGGGGGTTGGGGCTCTGAGCGGCAAGTGGGGGGCCGGATTTGGCTACTTCAACACGGCCGTCGCTGCAGCGTGTTTGACCTCTGGGCTAGCCCTCGGCAAACTGAAGGAGATCGACTGGGAGCCGAGATTTGATCTCTGGAGGTCGAGCGTTGGCAGAGGCGGCGTGCGGGCGGTCATCGCCGCTATCATTCCCCTGCTCTACCTGCTTCAGGCGCCGCGTATGCTCCATCTTCCCACCGCAGGGCCCGTATGGGCGCCGTTATCCCGCACCCTGGGTGTGGACGATCAACTCGCTTACGGGAGCGGAGAGAGCCTGGCGCCGACGCACTGCGCGCCGGTATCCTACTACGATGCGATGGGCTATACCCAGCTCGGTCATCCTCTCTCGGCGGATGACTATGAGGCCGGGGAGAGAATTATGGCGTACGTTGATGCCGCTGAAGGCCCTATCTTCAGTGAGGAGGCCATGTTCAGCATCCTGGCCGACAAGCCGGTGGTGACCAATCCAACTCAGCTGCTTAATCTCTATAACAACGGATTGTTAGACACCACCGAGATTGTTGACCACGTTGATCAGCAGGCGTTCGACCTCGTGATTTTCCGCGCCCAGTTCTATCCTCCTCCTGTTTTGGAGGCCATCGGCCAGAACTACCAACCGGTAGACCAGGTGTGCATGAATGGCTTCACGTACCATCTTCTCTGGGCCAGAGATCGGTTGGCCAACGCGCCGGAACCGCCGCGATAGCCGTGTCCGTACGGACCTAGACCGCTGCTCTTTGTCCAGCGGTACCTCCTTTGACGGCGCCCCTGATGACAGAACGCTCCCTTTGTGTTGACTTCCTCACACGCTGTACGTATAATGGCCCTAGATCTGACAGTGACGTCCTAGAGCCCGTCTCTGGCACCAATGACCGACTGAGCCTCTCGGCTGGTTGTACATCTGAGTCACTGTGAGTCAGTCCTGATTGATTGAGTCGCCGGTTGGAGGAAGACCTAGAATGATTGGCATCCTTACAGACACCACAGCTAGTATTCCACAGAAACTAGTGGAGAAGTTGCGAATCGAGGTGGTGCCCTACTACGTTCATCGGGGGCTCGAGACGCTGCGCGACATGGTCGATATCAAGCCGGCAGAGTTTGCAGATTGGCTGACAGAGGCAACGTATCTACCCACGACGTCCAACCCTGCTCCCGGGGACTATTTCAGGGGTTTCAGGAGTCTTGCGGGCCGGGTACATGAGATCATTGCCCTGACTATGACCTCGAGAGGCAGCGGAGCCTATCAGTCGTGTCAGGCCGCTGTGGAGATGTTCCGAGAACGTACACCGGGGATCCGCATAGAAGTTATCGACACGCTCCAGGTAGCTATGTCGCAGGGCTGGGTAGCAATTGAGGCAGCTCGAGCAGCTATGGGGGGTATCGCCTTTGAGGATGTACTCGATCGCGCGCGGGCGACAGCTCAGCAAGGCATGATGATCCAGACCGCGGATACGTTGCGTTACCTCCACATGGGAGGGCGGATTGGGAAAGCCCAGCACCTGCTCGGCTCACTGCTGAATATCAAACCCGTGATCGGGATGAAAGACGGAGATATCGTCGCGCTCGGCACAGCGCGCAGCCGGCTCAAAGCCTACAGGCGCATGGTTGACCTGATGCAGCAGAGAGTTGGAGAAGGAGCGCGCATCAAGGTGGCTTTCACACACGTGGCAGCCCGAGAGCACCTGGAGAAGCTTCAGGACATGGTCATGTCGCATTTTGACTGTTCAGAAATCATCGTGACGGAGCTGTCGCCCGCGCTCGCCGTTCACTCGGGTCCTGGCACGGTCGGAGTCAGTTTCTTGCCAGTTGACTAAATGGGAAGGCGTGAAAATAGGCGATGATGGGCGACTGAGTAACCGTGTCAGGAGCTGTCCAACCGGCGTTTGAGCTCGGTGGGCACGGAGCGTCACAGAAGAAAAGGGCCTGGCTTCGCCTAGGCCCTTTTTTCGTGTTCCTTCTCTGCACCTCTCCGGCGGCTACTGCTCTACCGTCACTTCCTCGGTGAGGGTATCTGCGGTTTTCTGACTGAGTTCCCTCCACTCCGTCCGCGTCTGGAAGCTCAGCTCCTCACCGTCGACATCGACGACGACCACGTCTCCTTTCTCGAAGTCACCGCGAAGCAGCCGGATGCTTAGCGGGCTCTCTACATGCCGCTGTAGAGCACGGCGAAGCGGGCGGGCGCCGAACTGGGGGTCAAAGCCCTTGCGAGCGAGCCACTCCCGGCTGGAGTCGGTTAGCATCACGTCCAGGCCGAGTTCAGAGAGCCGTGCGGAGACCTCGCTCATTTGAAGGTCAACGATGCGCTCCATATCCTCGACCGTGAGATTGCTGAAGACGATGACCTCGTCGATCCGATTGAGGAACTCGGGTCTAAACGTGTTCTTGAGCTCCTTCTCAATTCTTCGCTCATCTACACGTTCGCTCTCCCCGTCGACCGCCTGCATGAAACCAAGCGATCCTCCTTCCGAGGTGAACGCCGTGCCAACGTTAGACGTCATGATGACCACGGTGTTTCGGAAGTTCACAACGCGGCCCTGGCCGTCGGTCAGCCTACCTTCATCGAGGATCTGAAGCAGAGCGTTCCAGACATCTGGATGAGCCTTCTCGATCTCGTCGAACAGCACCACGCGATATGGGCGTCGACGAACTGCTTCCGTCAACTGGCCGCCGCGTTCGTGGCCGATATAGCCAGGAGGAGCACCAAAGAGCCGCGAGACGGTATGCCGCTCCCGGTACTCGCTCATATCGATTCGAACCAGGGCATCTTCGTCGTCGAACAAGAACCAGGCCAGCGCCTTAGCCAGCTCTGTCTTTCCTACACCCGACGAGCCCAGGAAGATGAAGCTCCCGATGGGGCGGCTTGGATCCTTCAGCCCTGAACGGGCACGACGGATGGCATCGGAGACAGCGGCAACAGCCTCGTTCTGCCCCACGATACGCTCATGGATCGCCTCCTCCATGCGCAACAGCTTCTCGGATTCAGTCTCCATCATGCGAGCTACCGGAATCCCAGTCCATCTGGCCACGACCTCGGCGATGTCCTGCTCCTCGATCGTCTCATCGAGCTGGTTCTCTTGCTGCCACATCTCACGCTGGAGGTTGAACTCAGCCTGAAGGTTGATGCGCTCGGTCTTCAGCTCAGCAGCACGCTGATAGTCCTCCAAGCCGCTGGCAGCATCGATCTCCGTCTGAAGCTGCTGGAGCCTCATATGCTTCTCCTTCAGCTCCGGAGGAAGCGTGTGGAGGGCGACCCGCAGCTTAGCAGCGGCCTCGTCCATGAGGTCGATCGCCTTGTCCGGCAGACGCCGATCGGTGACATAGCGGTGGGAGAGATGAGCAGCAGCTTCGATGGCCTGGTCCGATATGTGGACCTTGTGGTGGGCTTCGTACCGATCGCGCAGCCCCTTCAGCATCTCAACGGCCTTGTCCACCGTCGGTTCGTCGACAAAGACCGGTGCAAATCGCCGCTCCAAAGCACCGTCCTGCTCGATGTACTGGCGGTACTCATCCAGTGTCGTAGCTCCGATGCACTGAAGCTCGCCTCGAGCCAGAGCGGGCTTCATCATGTTTGAGGCATCAAGCGCCCCTGTGCCGGCGCCCGCACCGACCACGTTATGCAGCTCATCGATGAAGAGGATGATCTCGCCCTCAGAGTTCTGGATTTCCTCGATGGTCGCCTTCAGGCGCTCCTCAAACTCGCCGCGGAAGTGGGTTCCAGCGACCATTGAGGCCAGGTCAAGCTGCACCACCTCGCGGCCCATCAGGATCTCCGGCACGTCGCCCTCGGCGACGTTCTGAGCCAAGCCCTCCACAATGGCCGTCTTCCCCACCCCTGGCTCACCGATGAGCACAGGGTTGTTCTTGGTGCGGCGACAGAGTATCTGGATCAAACGAAGAATCTCGTCGTCTCGCGCGATCACGGGGTCGAGCTTGCCCTCGTGGGCCATCTGCGATAGGTTGCGGCTGTACTTCTCCAGCACGCGGTACCGGGTCTCGGCCCGACGATCGGTTACGCGCTTCCCGCCCCGCAGCTCCTCGATGGCCTCATAGATGCGTTCTTTGGAAATGCCCTGCTGGCGCAGGATGCGCGCCGGCAGGGTATCTCTCTCGCTGGCGATTGCCAAGAAGATGTGCTCTGTCGAGATGTAGTCGTCCTGAAGCCGGTTCGCCTCGTCATTCGCCCGGTCAAGCACGCGCTTGACGCGCGGAGTGATGAAGACCTGCCCCATCCCTCCACCACCATAGACGTTCGCCTTGGCGCTGTCCTGTAGGGCATCATCGAGCTTCTTTTCGACCTGCTCGACGTCCGCACCGAGCCGCTCCATCAAATCGGAGATCACACCCTGGGGTTGCTCCAGGAGCGCCAGAAAGATGTGCTCAGTATCCACCTGGGTGTGTCCATAGCGCCCCATAATCTGGACGGCGCGTTGCGCCGCCGCCTGAGCGCGCTCAGTGAAACGGTCTAATCTCATCATTGACAAGTCTACTCCTCTAGCCCTACCTGTACAACGGCCTCTGGCTCCGTGTAGGGAGAGCTGCCAGAGGTCTCTCTGACAATAACATTATACCTGACAACGCCCCTTGAGACAAAGGAATCCGGTGGTCGGGCGGCAGTTTGCAACGGCCCGACCACCGGTACCTGAGCCTGCTATGTTGCGCCCGATTGGGCTTTCTCGAAGGTGACGCGTCCGTTGGGCGCATCCACCCGAACTGTGTCACCCTCCTCGAACTCGCCGCGCAAGAGAGCCAGCGCCAGTGGGTCCTGTACCTGGCGCTGAATCACGCGCTTCAGCGGTCGCGCGCCGTACACGGGATCGTAGCCGACCTCGGCCAGGTGACGGCGTGCCTCCTCTGTCAGCGACAGACCCATGTTCCGATCGTCCATCAGGCGGCGGAGACGACGCATCTGGATCTCCACGATCCTGCGGAGATCCTCCTTGGTCAAGCTGCGGAAAAGGATGATCTCATCGATGCGGTTCAGGAACTCCGGTCGGAAGATGCGGTCCAGCTCCTCCATGACGTTATCCCGCGCCTCTTCCACGCCAAGGTCCTTGATCCAACGGCTGCCCACGTTGCTGGTCATAATGATGATGGTGTTTCGGAAGTCGACCGTTCGCCCTTGACCGTCGGTGAGGCGCCCCTCGTCCAGGAGCTGAAGGAGCGTATTGAAGACCTCGGGATGCGCCTTCTCGATCTCGTCGAACAGCACCACGCTGTAGGGACGTCGCCGGACGGCCTCGGTGAGCTGTCCTGCCTCCTCATAGCCCACGTACCCGGGTGGTGCACCAATGAGGCGAGAAACGGTATGCCGCTCCTGATACTCGCTCATGTCGATGCGGACCATGGCTTCCTCGGTGTCGAAGAGAAACTCGGCCAGCGCTCTTGCCAACTCCGTCTTCCCTACCCCGGTGGGGCCCAGGAAGATGAAGGTGCCAATGGGCCTGTTCGGGTCCTGCAGGCCTGCCCGTGCCCGCCTCACGGCGTTCGAGACGGCCTCGACGGCTTCGTCCTGACCGACGACCCGACGATGAAGCTCCTCTTCCATCCGGAGCAATCGCTCTCGCTCGCCTTCCAGCAGCTTGGAGACCGGAATGCTGGTCCACTCAGAGACGACTTCGGCGATCTCCTCCGAGCCCACCTCCTCCTTGAGCATCGCGCCATCCTCTTGGAGTTCGTTCAGCCGCTCTTCCTGCTCCTCAAGCTGCTTCTGCAGCTCAGAGAGGCGGCCGTACCGAAGCTCAGAGGCTTGTTCATAGTCGTGGACGCGCTGTGCCTCTTCAATACGGTGGCGGACCTGGTCCATCTTTTCCTTCGTGGCCTGGACAGCGTGGATCGCGCTCTTCTCCTGCTGCCAGCGAGCTTGCAGCGCCTTCCGCCGCTCCTCCAGATCGGCCAGCTCCCTCTCCAGATCGTTCAAGCGTTCACGGCTGGCCTCGTCGTTCTCCTTCTTCAGCGCCTCCCGCTCAATCTCCAACTGCATGATCTGTCGATCGACCTCGTCCAGCTCCGACGGCTTGGAGTCGATCTCCATGCGGAGCCGGGAGGCTGCCTCGTCGATCAGGTCGATGGCCTTGTCGGGCAGCTGACGATCGGCGATATAGCGGTCGCTGAGTGTCGCTGCCGAAATGCAAGCCGAGTCCTTGATGCGGACCCCATGGTGGACCTCATAGCGCTCCTTCAGACCGCGGAGGATGCTGACGGTGTCCTCGACAGACGGCTCATCGATGTAGACCGGCTGGAACCGTCGCTCCAGCGCAGCATCCTTCTCGATATGCTGTCGATATTCATCCAGTGTCGTGGCTCCGATGGCGTGAAGCTCGCCCCGGGCCAACTTGGGCTTCAGCATGTTGCCCGCGTCTACCGCGCCCTGGGCCGCACCGGCACCAACGACGGTGTGCAGCTCGTCGATGAAGAGAATGATCTCGCCGGCAGCCTCGGTCACCTCTTTGAGCACGGCCTTCAACCGCTCCTCGAATTCGCCGCGGAACTTAGCGCCTGCCACCAACGCGCCCATATCCAGCTCGATGATTCGCTTGTTCTTTAAACCCTCCGGCACGTCGCCACGCGCGATGCGCTGCGCCAATCCCTCAGCGATGGCGGTCTTGCCGACGCCCGCCTCCCCGACCAGAACAGGGTTGTTCTTGGTGCGGCGATTGAGGATGCGCATGACACGTCGTATCTCCTCGTCGCGTCCGATGACGGGATCGAGCTTCCCATCCCGAGCGAGCTGCGTCATGTTACGACCGTACTTCTCCAGAGCCTGGTAGGTCGCTTCGGGGTGCTGGCTCGTGACGCGCTGGCTTCCACGAATCGAGCTCAAGGCTCTCAGGACAGCGTCTTCCGTGACGCCGTGTGCCGCCAGGAACCGTCCCGCATCCCCACCGGTGGGGCCGGTCAGGGCCAGGAGAAGGTGCTCAGTGCTGGCATACTCATCGTGCATGCGTTGAGCAGCGTTCTGCGCCTCCTCCAGGACCCGCCGCAGGTCCCGCGACATGCCGATTTGAGCTGCTCCACCGCGGATCTTGGGCTTCTTCCTCACTGCCCCCTCCAGGGAGAGAGCCATCTCGCGCGGATTGGCCTCCAGCTTCTGGACAACCTGCGGCACGACGCCGTCCGACTGGCGCAGAAGCGCGAGCAGCAGATGTCCTGGCTCAATCTGGCTGTGGTTGTACTTGCTCGCCAGGGACTGCGCCTCCATCACAGCTTCTTGTGCTTTCTGCGTAAACTCGTTTAGGTTCATGACACTCACCATCTAGACTAAACTGACCAAACTCGGAAACATAGACGACAACAAAAACTCCAGATGCCTTGAAACACAAGGCGACCTTGCATCCACCGCTTGCGACCGCGCCGTTACCGATGGCTGGTGTCATCCCAACACAGCCGACCAGGTCGTACGGTCACAATGGGAGCGCAAGGTATCGTCAACGTGGGAGCAGGCTGAGAATCTGCCCCGCCTATGGTGTATTATACGGCGCTAGCATAGGAGACGCGTAGGCAAGACGTTGGATTTGTATATGAGGAAGGACGAACTAAGACACGCCAAGCTCGCGAAGGACGCCCGGCTTCACCGCCAAAGATGGCGTGTCGTCCGGCCTCGCGTGCCGGGGGTGTGGGATCCGCGGGAGGCTCGGAACACTCCCGTCCGCGAAGCTAACCGGGGGCTCGCGGTGGCCGATGACAGCATCAGCACGGTGCGGCACGGTGCAGGGTGCTGACGCTCAGGTGGTCAGCTTCGTGGATTCTTCCGACATTCATTCCACTACGGGCCCTCATCAGGGCAAAAAACACCCCGCGCCTGTCGGAGCAGCGCGGGGTGTCTCGCGTTTACCAGCAAGTGACGCAGCGTCTAGTACCGGAGCAGCGCTCCTACACCGAACTGCTCCGCTTTCGGGTGATCCTCCACGACCTCGACCTCTCCGCCCTCCTCGATCACTTTGGTCACCAGCGCCTCAGCCGCATCGGGGATCTCCATGAAGTCACCGCCGCAGAAGGGGCATTTCTCCAGAGCGTGGTCCGTGATGTAGGCGCAGTTCTTACACTGATAGCCCGGTTCGTGGTAATCGCGGTCGATGACCAGGGTCTGAATACGGCCCTCGTGGGCCGCTCCCAAGGTGTCTGCCAGGCGAATCACGCCGTTCTCGCCCTTGGCCGCGGCCGTGAAGACAGCCTGAACGAGGGACTCTTTGCGCTCTTCCTCCACTTCGCGCAGGATCTCCAACGACCGCTCCCGAATCTCTGGTTCGGTAGCGTTCATGTCCGCGCTGAAAGACCCGATAACCTTGTCCTGCAGGTGTTTGGGCAAGGCATCCTTGAACTGAGCCACTGTTCGATCCCCACCGGCAATGATGAGGCGTTCAGGCTCGTACCGCTGACAGAACCTCTCCAGCTCATCAACGGCCTCCCGGATGTTGCGTCTGACCACCTCGACCTCGTGTTGACTTGAAATGGGCGCACCGCCGCGACGACCATGGCCGCCGGATGATCCTCGTCCGCGCTTCAGCTTCCGCACATCCTCGCCAACGAATTCCTCGGCGGCCCGCAACTCCCCCAGGTTGAAGAAGAACGAGCGCAACTGCCGTCGATCCACCACGGCTACCGCATAGCGTCCATAGGCGTCGACAAGCTCCGCCAACGGCGAGATATACGGTCGGTGCGCAACCGTCACGCCGGAGGAGACCGGAATCGCCAGGGAGTAGGTGCGCCAGAAATCATCGCTCTGACAGGAGAAGACAACGGCACCGCGTCCCGACCAATCGTACTCGTGATCGAAGAACGCCTCGACGGCCTCCACGTCCTCCCTGGCGGCGACGCCATCCGCCTGCTTCAACAACTGACGCAATTCCAACCTGTACTCATCCCGCGAACGATTCGTAGGGTCCACATTCAGATAGACACTCAACACCGGTGCGTCGACTCTATACCCTGCCAGTTCGCGCAGATCCTCACGATTGAACATACCCTTTACCCCTTTTGCTCACTACGACCCATAGCAGCCAGCCAGCGCCCCTCCCACCTGCATTCCACGCCGGCACAAGCTAACCCTTGTCCATGACCAGCCTTCTCGACCTTCATCCCGTGAATCCCAACTGTTCGTCACCTAGGGTCTCTTTCCCAGCGTACCAGAGACCTCCATCTGCTCTCCATCCCGGACGATGGTTAACGTCACTTCCTGACCCACCTCCACATCGCTCACCAGATAGGCGACCAGGTCGTCGAAAGTCCGAAGTTCCTCACCGTTAATGGCTGTGATGATGTCGCCCCCAAGGACGACGGTCCGTCCCATGACCTCGACTTCCCGATCGCCTCCTCGAAGGCCAGCCTCGGCGGCAGCAGTACCAGGCTGGACCTCTGAAACCAGCACGCCATAGGCTACGGGCAGGTCCAGCCGATCAAACAGCTCTGCCACCGTAAATCGATTATCGGACGTAATGCCCAGGTACGGATACTCGTACTCACCCTTCTCGATGAGGTGAGGCACAATGCGCTTGACCGTGTTGACCGGTACGGCAAATCCAACACCTGCGTTGACGCCAGTTCGTGAACGGATCGCTGTGTTCACGCCGACGACCCGGGCGCGAGAGTCGAGGAGCGGTCCGCCGGAATTGCCGGGATTGATGGAAGCGTCGGTTTGGATGATCTCGGGATTGGAGAAGCTGCCTTCTTCCAACACCTGCGACGTCAGTGTCCGACCGACCGCGCTGACCACGCCCGCCGTCATGGTTCCCTGGAGGCCGAACGGATTGCCGATGGCGATGACTCTCTGCCCCACACGAAGCGCGTCCGAGTCACCCAGTTCCAGCGGGACGAGTCGGTCAGTGGGCACGTTGATTCGGATCACAGCGAGGTCAGCATATGGATCACTACCCACGACCTCCACGTCGTGGGTCACGAGACCATCGGCAAGCACGACCTGAAGCTCGTCGGCATTCTCAATCACGTGGTGGTTGGTGACGACGTGACCCTGCCGATCAAACATAAATCCCGATCCGCTGGTGAGTGGTTGAAGGCCGCCCCCGTGCTGCACAAGCACCTCGATGTAGACAACGGCTGGATTGACCCGTCGATAGAGACTGGCCAGGAGAGCATCCTCGGCGTCTAGTTCAGCCAAATCCTCGTCTGACAGCGGGGGAACAGTAGGGACAGGCTTCGAAGACAGAGTAGGCCTTGCCAGAGGGGTGGCGGTAGGCTCCAAAACCAACTCCTGTGCATTGCAGGCGAGTACGGGCAAGGTTAGAAGTGCTAGAAGAAGCAGCAAATGCTTCCGTCCGTCCATTTCACTCCCTTCGTTTAGTACGGGCCAACTCCTCGAAAAGCTCACGTTCCCGAGTACTCAGTTCTGTGGGGACCTGGATGTCAACAGTGGCGAGCAGGCTGCCGCGCTGCGTCGGCTTACGTGGGTTCGGCATCCCTCTGCCGCGCAGTCTGAAGGTCTGACCGCTCTGGGTGCCGGGCGGAATCCTCAGAGAGACGTCGCCGTTCAGAGTAGGAAGACGCAGCTGTCCGCCGAGCACGGCGGTGTAGAGATTCAAGCCGACGTTGCAACGGAGGTCGTCGCCATCACGCTCGAAGAGGGCGTGAGGTTCTACGGTGATGTTGAGGTACAGGTCACCAGCGATGCGTCCGCTGTATCGAGAGGTCCCTTCGCCGGCGATACGCACCTTCGACCCAGTCCTAACCCCGGGCGGAATAGTAACCCGAATTCGCCGACCACCCCTTTCCAGCACCCGGGTGGTGCCGTTAAGAGCCTCCTCCAGGGTTACCGTGACGTCGGCCATCGCGTCTTTCCCGGATGACGACCTTCGGGGCGCACTTCGAGCCGCACGGCCGAAGATGTCCTCGGCAGAGCGCACGCGTCCAGCCCCCGTCCCACCGAAGAGAGCGGTGAAGAAATCAGAGAACCTGTCACTACCAGCGCCGCCGAAAAGATCACTCAGATCGCCTAGATCACCACTCCACCTGACGCGTCCACCGGCGGGAGCACCCGTGAACCACTGAGACCAGTCGTACTGTCCGGGGTCGCCGCCGGAGCGCTGCCACTGGTTCCAGCTGTGGCCCAGTCTGTCATACTTGGCCCGCTTATCCGGATCGCTCAGCACCTCGTAGGCTTCGTTGATCTCCTTGAACTTCTCTTCGGCTTGTTCGTCGTCGGGGTTAACGTCAGGGTGCCATCTCCGGGCCAAGCGGCGGAAGGATTGCTTGATCTCCTTCTCGCTCGCCCCCCGATCCACACCCAGGATCTCGTAGTAATCTCTATACTTCATTCTGCTGCCCTTTGCGATTGAGGTTCATTCTATACGGTTAGCGGGGCGCTGTCAAGCATGCGGGCCGCCGCGGGCCCTTCTTGGGAAACAGAAAAGCGGAGACAGGAAACCATCCCGTCTCCGCTTCACGTTGCTCGTCGAGTTGAAGACTACATATAGTCTCGGATTTCTTCCTCTTCTTCCTCGGCCTCTTCGGCCTCGGCCTCGCCGATAACCTCGACCTCTTCGCCTTCCTCGGTCATGATCAGCTCCTCCTCGACCTCTGCCGCCGGGCGCTCTAGCTCGACCTCCTCCAGAGGCACGAGGCGCGCGATCACCTCATCCGGATCGGTCAGGATGTCAATGCCGGAGGGAACCGCCAGGTCCTCCACCAGAATCGCCTGCCCGATCTCCGTCAGCTCCGTCAGATCCACCTCCAGAGCATCCACGAGGTCACCCGGCAGACATTCAACCTCGATCTCCGCGATACCGTGCAGAAGAATACCTTCCTTCTGCTCCGCCACGGGCGACTCTCCCACGGTTAACAGCGGGATCTCGGTGGTGATTGTCTCACTCATCATCACGCGATAGAAGTCGACGTGCAGCAGATCCCCGGTAATGACGTCACGCTGAACGTCACGCAGAAGAGCAGACTCGGGTTCGTCGGAGCCTTCGACCTTGATGTTGATCAACTGGCTGCCGCCGACCTGGGACAGGACGTCCCTCAGCTTATACTTATCAAACTTCAAAGAAACGGAGTCAAAATCGCGCCCGTAGATAACTCCGGGCACCCAACCCTCTCGACGCAAACGCTTTACCTTGCTGCCAAGGACCGTCCGCTTCTTCGCCGCTAATTCAACTCGGCCTTTCTGACTCATACTACACTCCTCCTAAATGCCATCTCGCTCAACAAACGGGCAGGAAGCGTATCCTGCCCGCGATCGGTATTTTAGCGTGAAGCGCTGCTTTCGTCAAGCGGGGCTGGCGCGGGAGTTCGAGGAGATCACGTTCTGCTGCGAAAGCCTGGCACCCGCGCGTCGCTGGCGGCTCGAGCGATTCATAGGTAGAATTGGGGCCGGTTCGGCTCGCGCCTGGCGCCGAGCACGTCGAAGACCGCCGGCACCTGGGCGCATTGAGAGACAGTTCGCAAGACGGTATGAAGGAACCCTTATGATCATTCACGGGTCACTCCCAACGCTCGTCACTCCATTCGAGGGGACATAGCGGTGGGGCGTCCTCTATGGCTGGTGGATCTGCTCAAGAGAGCGTTTCCAAGTCGTTTCTTCGTCGCCAAGGCGACGAACCTTCCGATCCTCGGCCAACTGATTGACCGATGGTTGTTCCACGGTGACGACCTGATCTGCTTACCGCAGGATGAGGTCGTGCAGACCATCTCCGTCCAGGAAGCCATCGAGCACCCGCAAGAAGTGGTGCTGCCGTCGCGAGTGGTAGAGTACTTCATCGAGCGTTCAAGCGTGCACTGGCTTATGGACTTCTGCCTCTGCCGCGCCGCCGAAGGGTGCGAGGACTACCCGATCGATATGGGGTGTCTGTTCCTCGGGCCGGCGGCGCTGGACATCAATCCGGAGCTGGGGCACCGCGTGACGAAGGAGGAGGCCCTGGCGCACGTACGGCGCTGCCGCGAGGCGGGGTTGGTGCACGTGATGGGCCGCAACAAGCTGGATACGGTCTGGCTGGGGGTCGGACCGGGCCGTCAATTGCTCACGGTATGCAACTGCTGCCCCTGCTGCTGCCTGTGGGGCGTGCTCCCGCACGTGATGCCCCGGATCAGCGACAAGATCCGGCGGATGCCGGGTGTGACGGTCAGCGTAAGCGGCCGGTGCAGCGGGTGCGGCGCTTGCACCGAGGGTGTCTGTTTCATGGAGGCGATCCAGCTGGAGAACGGTCGAGCCGCGGTCAGCGACGCGTGCAGAGGATGCGGGCGATGTCTGGACGTCTGTCCCGAGGGAGCGATCAAGCTCTCCATCGAGGAAGGATCGGCGGTAGACGCCGCCATCGCCCACCTCGACGCCCTGGTCGACCTTGACTGAGCCTCCTGACACGTCACGGAACGAAGAGAGGAGAAGACGGATGGCGAAACACGTCGTCGTGTTGGTGACCGCGCCCTCGAAGGACGTGGGCAGAGAGATCGGTCAGACGCTGCTGGAACGTCGCTTGGCGGCATGTATCAACGTCGTGCCGGCGGTCGAATCGCTTTACGTCTGGCAGGGCGAGGTGTGCGACGACGAGGAAGTGCTGCTGGTGATCAAGACGACAGCGGCCGCCTTCGACGCGCTGGTCACCGCAGTCCGGAACGTCCATCCCTACGACGTGCCGGAGATCATCGCTCTGCCCATCGCAGCAGGCTTCCAGGACTACCTGGATTGGATCAGCGAGAGCACCGACGCCTGACGTGAAAAGACCCCCAGGTCTTGGTGCCCCCGGGGGTCTCGACGGCAGCGGGCTGATCTCAGCCGGCTGATCTGAGCCGGCGTCTACCCGTCCCGCTCTGCCGCTCGTTGCTCCAGAATCTCGCTGATCACCTTCTCGGCCTCCTCGGGCAGCGGCGGCACCTCATGCTCGCCCAGGATCTTCTTGGCACGCTCGTTCGCCCGGGTGAACATGTCCCGGCTTCCCTTGTCGACCCAGTCCTCGTACCGGTCCCGATCGATCAGGTCCGGATGCCACTGAGCCTCGCGCCAGTTGTCGAGCGTGTGGTCGTCGGCCAGGTAGCCCCCACCCGGTCGCACGCGCGCTGTGGCGTCCAACGCCAACGTGCGCGGGCTGACCTCGACGCCCTTAACCAGGAAGCGGGTCTGTCGAATGACCTCATCGGCGATGACCAGCGCCTCCATGGAGGAGGTGGACCCGTACTCGATGTACCCCACGTCGTGCACCAGGGTGGCCCTGGCCAGAAAGTTCGCCAGGACCGAGAATGTGATCTCGATTCCTGCCTGGGCGTCCACGACCTTGCTGTCGGTGGCTCCGGCAGCGGACCAAGCGGGCAGGTTGTAGTAGCGCGCCAGGTCCATCTGCGCCATCATGCCCAGCGGCCACTCGGGGCTGCCGTAGCTGATGATGGTGCTCTTCATGTCCATGGCAGCCGTGTTCATCCCGTAGATATACGGCGCACCGGGATTGAGCAGCTGGGCAATCACCAGGCCGAGCAAGCATTCAGCGTTGCCCAGGGCCAGAGCGCCGGCCAGCGTGATCGGCCCCCCGCCACCCGTGTTGGGTGAGGGGATGTAGCCCGAAGGAACGCCCTTCTCGGCGCAGAAGATCAGTTTCTGCAGTGACTCTTCGATGATCATCAGCGGCGAGATCGGCTCGGCGTAGAGCAGGAAGAACGGTCTTTCTCGCAGCGCCTCCTCGCCGCCCGCCACCGCCGCGGCGATGCGGTAGATATCCTCGACGTCGGCGCGGTCCTTAGCCGTATAGACGTTGGGTTTGACCGAGCCGCGGATCATCCCGGCAAACTCGTGGATGTAGAGATCGTCGGGCGGGACGTCCGACGGATTGCTCATCGACATGATGAAGTCGATGTTGTCCAGCGCATCGCACAGGCGGGCGATATCCTCGACGTCCTGAGCCGTCGTGCGGCGGCGCTCTCCGCTTTCCACGTCGAGCGTGAAGGTAGTGTCTGAGCCGCCACCAAAGAAGACCTTCCCCAACTCCAGCGGCATGGTCAGATTACCCAGGCGGTCGTGCATGGGGATGCGCGATGGCGCCCTGTCCAGGGCGTCGGTGACGAGATGCTCCGGGATCTTGATGCGGCCGTCGGACTCCCACGCCCCGGCCTCCATCAGGATGTCGCGCCCCTGCGGATCCTGCATCTCCACACCGGTCCGGGAGAGGATTTCCAGGGTGGCGTAGTGAAGCTCGCGCACCTGTTCGTCGGAGAGTCCGCGACTGAACGGCTGTAATGTCGGAATCGGTAGTTGCTCCGTCACGAGAAGTTACCTCCAGAATTGTCAGACAGCAAGAGGTGAAACGGGGAGCCCCCAGCGGGCCAATCGGCCGACGCCGCGGTTCCCATTCCACGACTTAGTTTCCGGTCCTCATGCTTGACCGGACGCGTCCCTTCACAGCTGCAGCGTGTCGGCGAACTGCTCTCGAATCCAGTCGTCAACCTCTGAGTCCAGAGGCTCCGGCTGGTGCTCCGCCAGGATCTTCCGGGCGAGGTCTTTCCCTCGGAGCCAAGCGTCGGTGGCGCCGTCGTCCTCCCACTCGTCCCGTCCCTGCCGGTCGAAGACCTGTGAGGGATAGTAGTGCTCGGTGCGCATGTAGCGCATCGTGTGTTCATCGGCCAGATAATGCCCGCCCGGGCCCACCCGCTCAATGGCATCCAAGGCCAGCGTGTCGTCGTTGACGTCTATGCCGCGCACGGCCCGCATTGCCATGCCCAGCATCTCGTTGTCGATCACGAACTGCTCATAAGCGATGGTCGACATATCCTCCAGCATCCCGGCGGCATGGTGGATGAAGTTGGTGCCGGCCAGGGCGACCTGAATCGCCGATTGGGCCTTCTCCATGCCGGCCTGAATATCCGGCAGCTTGGCATCGGTCATCCCGGCACTGTTGTAGATGGGCACCTCGTACATATGTGCCAGCTGGGTGATGGCGGCGTTGCTGATCCCCAGCTCCACCGACCCGCCCAGATACTTGCCGCTGCGCATATCGGCGGTGGCCGGGATGGGCCCCATGATCACCGGTGTGCCAGCGCTGACGAGCTGCGTCAGCGTCAGGCCCGAAAGCTGCTCCGCGTTGAGCTGAACCAGCGTCCCGGCGAGCGTGACAGGCGAGGTCGAGCCGGCCATCGGCGCCGCCGAGAGGACGACGGGGATGCCCTGGCGACAGACCTCGATGAGCAAGGTCGTCACGTCGGTGGCGAACTTCAGCGGGCTGACCATCCAACTGGTGATGAAAGAGACGAGGGGCCGGGCGCGCAGGGCCTCGGGGCTGCCCGCGATGCGCTCGCACATCGCCACCACGTCTCGGATGCCTCGCAGGGTATAGACCCCGGCCTGGACGTGCTTGGTGGTGTTGGCCAGCGATGCGTAGTACTTGCTGATCTCCACCTGATCCTCGGGCACGTCGGTGGGGTAGATCGGAATGAGATAGAAGTGGATGTTGTCGAGGGCGTCCACGATGCGGGCCATGTCCCCGACGTCGCTCAGGAGCGCCTTTCGAACGGCGCCGGTCTCCAGGTCGAGCACCTGGAGCGCCGCCCCGCCGGTCCCGATGTGGACCCGAGCATCCTCGAGAATCAGGTCGTGGCGCGTATCGCGGCCGGCCAGCACGACAGTGGATGGCGCCTCGTCGATCGCGTCCTCGACCATGGATCGGGGAAGGCGCACCCGGTTCTCCTGGACGTCGGCCCCGGCCTCCGCGAACAGCTTGAGGGCCTCGGCCTGATCGACCTGGACGCCGGTTCGCTCCAGAACGTCCAGAGACGCCTCGTGAATCTGCTTGACCTCTGCGTCGGTCAGCGGCTTGTACTGTCCGCCGACCAACCCTTTCCTGGGAGCCTCAATCGTCCTCGCCATAGACCTTCCAGGCCTCCTCCCCACTGAACCGAAAAAGCTGGGGGCTTCCCCCTCAATAAGGTCAGGAAAAGCTCCCCAGCTCGGTGGTTCGTGGATGTCCTTTACAAGCGCGTGCGCTGAGGTCCGAGACAGACCCGCCGCCGGCCGATCGACGCAGGCAAGGGCCCGCGATCTTCCATCGCGGACTCAGCGTGTGTCAGGTAAGTCGACTAATCTTTGTGCTGGCGGTAGTACTTGATGTAGTTCATCGCGTACTGGTCGCGCCCCATCAAGAGGTCGGCAGCCAGGATCGACTGCTTGACCTCCGCCGCATCCACGATCGGGGCGTTGACGCCGGCGCGAATGACCATGCCGAGGGCCACGCGGTTGATCACCTCGCGGTCTGGCAGGCCGTAGGAGACGTTGCTGTGGCCCAGGGCCTGGTTAACGCCCAACTCCTGGCGGACCAGATCGATGGCGTTCAGCGTGACGATCGCGGCCTCGGGCTCGGCGCTGACGGTCAGAGCCAGGCAGTCGATGACGACGTCGTGACGCGGAATCCCCAGGGATTCAGCGCGCTCGATGATCTTCGTCGCGATTTCGAGCCGCTTCTCGGCGTTCTTCGGAATGCCGTCGTCGTCCATCGTGAGGCCGATGACCGCCGCCTCGTACTCAGCGACCAGCGGCAGGACGCGCTCCAGGGCTGCCTCCTCGCCGTTAACCGAGTTGATCAAGGGTTTCCCCTGGTAGACCTTCAAGGCCGCCTCCAAGGCGTCCTTGTCGGCGGTGTCGATACAGAGAGGAACGCCCACCGTTTCCTGAACGATCTTGACAGCCTGCGGCAGGAGCTCCACCTCGTTCACGCTGGCGGCGCCAACGTTGACGTCCAGCACGTGGGCTCCGTCCTCGATCTGCTTGATGGCCTCATCCCGGAGAACGTCGAGGTTGCCCTCGGTGAGCTGCTCGGTCAGCCAACTGCGGCCGGTGGGGTTGATCCTCTCGCCGATGATCACCGTCGGGAGGTCGAGACTGATGGTGACTGTTTCCTCTGTCCCGGTTAGAATGGTTTCCATTTTGCATATCTCCTTTGGTATCGGGCTGCGGACCCGATCTAGACCGTGTGTCCGACATACCTTATCGATGACGTGATGTTGCGTTCCGAATGTCAGATCGCTCTTGCCGCCGCAAGCTGCCGAGCGGCAAAGCCTTCAGAGTAACTCCAGGCGACTCCAGTCCGGGCCGGCGGGCGCTGTGTAGCTGCGCTACCTAGGGCCTATGAGACCCGCTCTATTTCGTCAACGGAAAGCTCAACGCGCCGGTCCTCAATCCGGACGATGACGGTGTGTCTCAACGGCACGAGGTCGATCACTCTTCCCTCGCCGTAGGGCGTCTTGACGCGTCTCTTGCGCCGGGGGAGGTGCCTCAGGGCCTCGATATACTGGTCGTACTCATACTGCAGACAGCAGCGCAGGCGATCGCACATGCCGGTGATAGCAGAGGGATGGAGTGAAACGCCCTGTTTCTTGGCCATCTTGATAGAGATGGACGTGAACTCGGGCAGGAAATGGGAACAGCACCGAGGACCTCCACAGGCGCCGCAGCCCCCCATCAGCTTCGCTTGATCACGAGGCCCGATCTTCAACAAGTCGACCCGCGTATCGAGCTCGCGCTTTAAGCGCCTCTCCAGCTCGCCGACATCGACGTGCTTCTCCTCGGTCCCGTACAGGAGCGTGAGCCGCTTGCCGTCCAGCGTGTACTCGGCGAGGACTACCTTGATGGACAGCCCCAACGCCTCAGCCTCTCTGCGTGCCAGCTCCAGCGCCTTCTCTTCCTCCTTCTGCCACTTCTGGCGCAGCGCCAGATCCCGTCCCGTCGCCCGTCGTTTGATGGGCTTGAGCACGCGGACGTCCTCGCCCTGACGCGGCGGGCGCACGGAGACGACCTCGCCTAACTGGGTGCCGCGCACCGTTTCGACAAGGGCGAAGTCCCCGGGGCGAAGATCACCGACCTCGCTGGCATCAAAGTGGTAGATCTTGCCCGACGGCTGAAAACGGACGCCTGCGATCAGCTTGTCGCTGAAGTCGGAGAGCGTCGATTCGTTATCGGGAACCGTCATAGGCGTTGTCCTTCCCTTCGATCAGGAAGCCTCTTCTGGATGGTCGGAAGGGTGACGCTTGATGTCGTACGACTGAGGCTTGACCAGCTTGTCGTGATCCCACCCTTGAGTTCAGACACCTTGCCATCGCGGATTTGTCTTCTGGTGGCATAGGTATGTATTGAGGCAAAGACCGCGAGACCAGCTCCCAGTCCCTCGCCGGGGACAGGGTCGGGGCCATTCGCAACTCGTATACTATGCTCAGCCAAAGGCACCGGAGACTATTCTACAACGCTTTCGACAAATGGGCAACCTGCCCCCTTCCCGGCAGGCCCTCCAGGGCCCTGCCGCCGCCCAATTACAATGATGAATGTTTGACAAATTGGGGGGCGCGTGCTAGAATCGTTAGGTCAGTCGCGCCGCAGGCCGAGGCAAACGGACCCTTTATCTGGGCACGCGCGCGATAGGTTGATAACAGGGAGTACGGCCATGCAAGCTACCCGAGAACGGATCCTTAAGGTTCTCAAGGAACGCGGTCAGGCGACGGTAAAGGAGTTGAGTGGAACACTGGACCTGACCACGGTCACCATCCGCCACCATCTCGACACCCTGCGCAGAGAGAAGCTGGTGGCCGCGCCCACCGTCCGCCACCGGAAAGCACCGGGACGCCCCCAGCACGTCTACGCGCTGACGGAGGAGGCCAGCGACTTCTTCCCTAAAGGGTACGAACCCTTGATCGATCTGATCTTGAAGGAGGTGCACGCTCGCCTCGCGGAGGACGAGGTCAAGAAGATGATGCGGGGCATCGGGAGACGCATCGCCAGTGAAGCCGTCGTCCCCTCCAATGCCCCGTTCGAGGAGCGGGTCGCCATCGCCGCCGATTTCATGGATGAGCGAGGGTATATGGCTCATTGGGAAAAGCCCCAGAACGGCGACTACGCGATTCACATAGCCAACTGCCCCTATCAGGGCGTCGTGCAAGAACACCGCGAGATATGCCGGATCGACAAGACGCTGCTGAGAGAGCTTCTGGGACCGGCCCTGGCGGATATTAGCCGCATCTCCGAGTCCTCACGCCGTTGCACCTACATGATACGCCAGGCGCCCCACTAGGCCTGACCCTGCGTACTGACGGTGGCAGGGCTCATGCTCGAGTCGAGCAGAACTGCCGACCCGTCAGCTCTGCAGCTCGCCTCGCGGGCGGAGAGAAAGCAGACCGACGCCGACTTCCCCCCGCTCCACTAGCTCTCGAGGAGGCCGCGTTCTGACTATGTCCTTGAAGACCACGCTCATCTATCCCGGCATCGCGGGGCAGGGCTTCCAATCCCTCAAGAAGGGTATGGAAGCCGGCTGGATCTCCCACGGCCTGGCCCGCTTGAGCGCGGCCGCCAAGGCCGAGGGATTCGACGTCGATCTGATCGACCTCCGCGCCCTCTCCAGCTGGGACCACTTCCGAGCAGTGCTGGCCGAGCGGGACCCGGATGTGGTGGGCGTGACGCTGATGAGCGTCGACTACAACCCGGCCAAGAAGGCCGTGGCCGCCGCCAAGGAGGTCAAGCCCGACGTGATCACCGTCATCGGGGGGGCTCACGTCACCATCGCGCTGGAGGACGCCCTCCAGATCCCCCACGTCGACTACCTGGTGACCCGCGAGGGAGAGGTGACCTTCCCCCGCTTACTGAGCCAGATCGCGGAGGGCGACGCGCCGTCCCAGCGCGTTCTGCGCGGCGAGCCGCCTGATCTGGACGCCATCCCCTTTGCCGACCGGGAGCTCTTCCTGGGGGAATGGAAGAAGTGGGGCTACGATCTGGCATCGCCGGAGGTGCCGTTCGTGCCCGAGCTGCCGCCGCCCTTCGTCACCATCATCGCCGGCCGCGGCTGCCTCTACAACTGCGCCTTCTGCAAGCCGGGCGAGGACTACTTGTTCGGCAAGCGCACCCGCCGGCGGAGCGTGGCGAACGTCATCGCCGAGCTGCACGAGCTGGTGGAGCGGTACGACATCGCCTCCTTCATGTTCCACGACGACTGTCTCACCGAGGACCGGCCGTGGGTGACGGAGTTCAGCGAGGTCTACATCGGCGAGGGTTTCGACATGCCCTTCTTCTGCCAGAGCCGGGCCGACATCATCGTCAAGCACGAGGACATGGTAGCGCGGATGGCCGAGGCGGGCCTGCGGGGCTACTTCATCGGCTTCGAGAGCGGCAACGACCGGGTGCTGAACTTCATCCGGAAGGGCACCACGGTGAAGCAGAACCGGGAGGCGGCCCGCATCTGCCGCAAGTATGACATCAAGATCTGGGCGAACTACATGATGGGGCTGCCGACGGAGACGAAGCAGGAGGTCCTGGACACGGTCCAGATGATGAAGGAGATCGACCCCGATTACTACAGCCCGGCGTTCTTCACCCCCCATCCGGGCACAGCGCTTTTCAACTACGTCGTGCAGGAGGACCTGAGCCGCGTCAGCGACTACGACTCCTACCGCCGGAACCCCACGGAGCCGAAGATCAAGGGCCAGGACTACGAGTTCCTGAAGTGGGCTATGGCGGAAAGCCAGCGGCGCAAGCCGGTCAACGCATTGAAGCGTTGGATGCGCCATCAGTGGCAGCGGGCCCAGCGCGTGACACCGGAGAAGGTGATGCGGAAGCTGGGCGTAAGCAACGGCCGGTAGCATTCCACGCGAAGACCAGGTCCAAGATATGGGCGTTGTAGTGGCGACTTCAGTCGCTTCTGACACTATTCAACGGCTGAAGCCGTCACTACGAAAGAAAACGCCAGAGTCCAGCCTAAAGGGTCCTGGCGGAAGG